>Ga0315906_10003014_pt1 | contig 22665 bp, 19 predicted proteins | sample LakEriMetagenome_4_FD_203526 | JGI IMG/M metagenome (GOLD analysis project Ga0315906, IMG submission 203526) | Freshwater fungal communities from buoy surface, Lake Erie, Ohio, United States - Buoy 2 MA122 | ecosystem: Environmental > Aquatic > Freshwater > Lake > Lake biofilm | place: USA...
GTTACGCGATCGATGTTCTTTTCTTCCTTGAACTCGCCGAAGGATTCAATAATGGCCAGGTGTTCCATGGTCCCTAGTGTGCTTAAAACTTGAATTCTAAAACCGTTTCTACTACTTCCGAAAGGGGCAGAGCAATGCGCTCCACCGCGTCCATTTTTCCTTTGCCGATGGTCTTGGGCACGCGAACTTCGCGCGTCAAAACCAACTGCTCCCCGTCGTATTCCGCCAGGGTTCCTTGCTCCACTCGCCCACCCTGCGCGGTCACTTTCACGGTGCGCCCAATGGCCTTGCGGTACTGGGATTCCACCTTGAACGGACTGAACATTCCGGGAGAGGATACTTCAATGCTGTACTGTTCTGAATCGTCGCCCAGTGCAGACTCCACCGCGCGGTTGATCATTTTCAACGATTGGATGGAAATGTGTCCAACTTCCAAATCTGTGTAGACCTGAATGCGCCCGTCCATGGAAAGATGTAAATCCACCAGAAAGGCGTTTTGGGAGGCCAAAGCCTCCGCAACAATTGGTCGTAAGTCGTTGATTGTGAGCATAAATCAAAATGTATTAGAACAAAAGAGGGGACTGATGTCCCCTCCTCCGCCGCTTAATACGCTGCAAATATATGGATTTTCCCGCAATTACTCGTGGAATTCGTACAAAGGGTCAATGCGGGTGCCGGACGGCAAGTCGCAAACGGTTTTGATGAGGCCGTCGGACAAACCGTAGACCCAGCCGTGAAGATGAGGCGCTTGGCGTTCTTTCCACGCCTTTTGAACGATGCTGGTCTTGGCCAAATTCATGACTTGCTCTTGGACGTTCAACTCCACCATGCGGTCCACGCGCGCTTCTTCGTCTGCAATCGCTTCCACTTCATCCGCGTGGAACCGGTGCACGTCCTTGATGTTGCGCAGCCATTTGTTGATGATGCCGAAGGACTTGTTGGTCAAAGAGGCCTTGACGCCGCCGCAGCCGTAGTGTCCGCACACAATGATGTGTTCCACCTTCAAATGATGAACGGCATACTCTAAAACCGTGAGCAGATTCAAATCCGTATGCACCACCATGTTGGCAACGTTGCGGTGTACAAAAATTTCCCCGGGCTCCGTGCCGGTGATTTCGTTGGCCGGAACCCGGCTGTCCGAGCATCCGATCCAAAGGAATTTCGGGGTTTGGATGTTCTCCAAACGTTTGAAGAACTGAGGATCGTCGTCGGTGCGCTCTTTGGCCCAGGCCTTGTTGGCCATGAGGAGTTGGTCAATGGGTTTCATGCGGTTGGGTTTGAAGTCTGAAATTCGCTGTAGCGATCAAAGTCTTTGGATTGCATTGGATTTTTCTTGCACGCCACGCGAACGTTCCGCAGGTGCGCATGGGCGCAGTAGTCCAGTATAACTTCTTCTACGTCGGGGTCCATGTAGTCTGCATGCGACAAGTCTATCAGTAACTCGGAACCTCGGGGTATGGCTTCCAGGGCGCGTTTGATGCCGCCCTTGTTGAGGAAGGAAACGTTGCGTCTGAGGCGAAAAAGCACTCGATTGTCTTCCCGAACCTCGGTGTAAGTGGCGTGAAAGGCGTTGTATGCAATAAAAAATACGGATACCACCAGGCCCACCGCAATTCCCACCAGGAGGTCGGATAGTAAAATGGCGAGCACGGTGATGAGGAACGGAATCCACTGCCCTCGGCCACGCACGACGGCGGCGCGCAGAATGTTTGGGTGCGCCAATTTGAACCCGGTGAAGATCAAAATGGCTGCCAAACTGGCTTTTGGAATGGCGTTGAGGAGGTCGCTCGCGAGCAAAACGGCCAGAGCCAAGACCACTCCGTGGAGGATGGTGCTTGCCTTGGATTGGGCCCCGCTCTGCGCGTTCACGCTGGAGCGAACCACCACGGAAGTCACGGGCAGACCCCCAATGAGCCCGGACAGAACGTTGCCGGCGCCTTGCGCCATCAACTCGCGGTTGGTGGGCGTTACGCGTTTGAGCGAGTCCAATTTGTCTGCTGCTTCGATGGACAACAAAGACTCCAAGCTCGCCACCAAGGCAAGTGTAATGGCCACGGTCCACACCAACTTCTGCTGGATTCCGCTCCAGTCCGGAGTGGTCCAGGAGTTGAATCCGTCGCCCAGCTCCACGCGATGGGCTGCAGTAAGCACCCAATCCGGACCCAACCCCTCCAGCAGGAAGGAAAGTCCGATGCCGGCGAGTACGGCAATGAGGGCCGCCGGGAAAATTCGACCCACCGATGTTTTGGCCCATCCTATTTTATCCGCCAGAACCAGGAGGAGCAGCGAAAGGGCGCCGACAGCCGCGGCGGTGGGCGTAATGCGCCAGAGTGCGTGGTACAATCCGGTAAAGGTGTTCTCGTGGGTGGGCTGCACAAAATTTTCGTCCCCCATGAAATCCACGTCGTAGCCCACCAAGTGCGGGATTTGCTTCATGATCAAGATAATCCCGATGGCCGCCATCATGCCTTTGATCACGGTGTTGGGAACGTAGTGCCCGACGGTTCCCAGTTTGGCCAAGCCAAAGAGCAGTTGGAAAAGTCCCGCCAGGACGACCGCAGTAAGAAAGAGCGGAAACGATCCGAGGTCTGAAATCGCCATCAATACGATGGACGTCAGGCCCGCAGCAGGTCCGGAAACGCTGATGGGTGAGCCGCTGAGCGCGCCCACTACAACCCCACCCACAACGCCAGCGATGACGCCGGCCATGGGGGGAGCTCCGGATCCCAGCGCAATGCCCAAACACAGGGGCAAGGCCACGAGAAAAACAACCACCGAAGCAGGTAAATCGTTCTGTAACAAAGATTTCATTCGGAGGATAACAGGGGTTTGGTTGAAGATTATTACCTTGCAAGATAGTAGATAGCCCCGAACGAACGGGCGCTGCAAACGTTTAAAAATGCCCGAAAACGAAGAAATAGTACCCGGAAACGAGGAAAGCGCTGAGCGCACCCCAGCTGCCGAGGGCAGCTCCGAACAAAAACCGGCCCGCGGTCGCGGACGTGCCTCCAGCTCGGCAAAAACCAGCGATGGAGAAATTCAAGATTCACAAGATCAAACTGTTGTGAGCGAAGATCGCCCCAAACGGCCGTCCGGCCGGGGTCCTAAAAAGCCCGCCACTGCGGAAGAAAGCAACATGGATTCTCCGGCAAGCTCTGAAGAGCGCGTGGAGCGTATTGCTCCTGCCGCAGAATCCACCGACACCCCGGTTGAAGGGGACGGTGCTGCGTCGGAAGAAGTGCGTCCCAAGCGCAAAAAACGCAAAAAGAAGAAGCGTCCCGCAGGCGACGGCACCCCGGAATGGGAAGATATTGCCGGCGAAGACGGAATGGATGCGGAGCGTCGTGGACCGCGTGGGTTGAATGATTTTTCGCGCCAGCGCGACGGTGCTCGGCCTGAGGGACGCGGTAACGACAACCGCAACAACAACGGACGCAACGGCGACGGACGCGGAAACGACAACCGCAACAACAACCGCAACGGCGACGGACGCAACAACGGTCGGAACAACAACGACCGCAACGACCGGAACCAGAACAACCGCCGGGGTACGGACAACCGCCCCATCGGTGCACAGCCCAAAAAGAAGAAAGCCGGTCTTTGGCCCGCGCTCGGCTTCGCCTTGCGCGGTGTAGCCCTGGGTTTTGCCCGGGAAGTGCACATCGCCATTCACTTTGCAGCAGCCCTTCTGGCGCTGGCAGCAGCGTGGTGGCTGAACATTCCCGCAGCAGAAACCGCCTTGGTGGTCTTGGCCATTGGTGGCGTACTGGCGGCTGAGTACCTGAATTCCGCGCTGGAGACCCTGGCCGATGTGGTGCACCCCCGTCCCAACGGAGGCATTGCCAAGGCCAAGGACATCGCTGCCGGCGGCGTGCTTTTGGCAACTTTGGCCGCTGTGGGCGTTGGTTTGCTGGTCTTTGGACCGGCGTTCCTGGCCTGGGCGCAAGGACTTATGGGGTAACCCCCTGCCGCTCTAAGGAGTCGACGGATTTTCAGTTGCAATTGCCTAAGTGAAATTTTCAAATTCCACGATAATCTGTATATTTGCAACCCCGAATCGGGAAGATTGCCCCATCGTCTAATTGGCAGGACAGCGGTTTTTGGTACCGTATGTCTAGGTTCGAGTCCTAGTGGGGCAACTCTAATTAACCCTAACATTCTGTTTATCAGTTTGTTAGGGTTTTTTATTTGGCTGAACACAGCAAATTAATGTTATTACCAGCCAACGCTGCCTACCCTCTCTCACTAAAGAAATACATGAGGTATGTACTTCCTATTTCTTCAAACCCAATTCTATAACCGAAACATTAACCAAATATTTTATATCTATCGCAAAATTATTACATTAGACCGACGCCAATCGATTATTTTTACTATTGATGAAACAGATCATCCACTTATTGATCGCCTTATCGGCACTCACTAGTTGCGCTAGCTACCAATATTCGAACACATCGGAGCAACGAGAGAACACGTCTTTTGTTTTGGTCACAAATTTTCCCGATGCCACTGTTGAAATTGTTACCAAAAAAAACAAAACTCTTCGTACGCTCGCGCCCCATCGACCGGGAACCACCCGTAAGCAATACACTATCGGCCGCCTTAAGCCCTCTGGAAACTATATTAGAATTGGTGGGGCCGATTACGAACCAATTGTTCAAAAAATAAAAGTCACTCCTCGTTCAAAAGCTGTTACTAATGATCTGCTGCTAGGGGTTTTTACCTATTTCACGCCATTTCTTGTTGATCCCTTTCGGTCGGATTTTTACAAAATTAGAAGTGAGTCCAAAGAAATAGTAGTCCAGCTGGAATACAATCAATTCTACATGTACCGGAGGTTTGAAGAAATTGCGCAAAGCAACAGTCCAGCGGTATTTCAAACCTACATAGCTACCTATCCAAAATCGAATTTAGTACCAAGAGCGAAGGATAAAATCGACTCGTTGGACCTCCATCAGTCAATGCTCGCAGGCTCGGAGGAGGCATTGGATGTATTCATAAAATCACACCCGGGTTCCAGATTTTCGAAAATCGCTCAAAGTCAAAAAGAGAAAATGGCCGAGGCACGGGTTCAGTACAGTTTGTTGGCGAACAGTAAGGACTTGGCGTCGTTTAAAAATTACATACTAAATTTTCCGAATTTCAAGCAAACACCTCTGGCTGTTGCACAAGCGCTCAATGTTGCGGTAGGTACAAAATCTCTGAAACAGTTGTTGGCGTATGACAACGAAATACTGATTCCTTATCAATCTGTTTTATCTGGAGTTGATCGCGAAAGGCTTACAAATTTATTGAATGCTGAAGTGGACAAGGCTATTGTCCGGGAGAAAAGTAATCCAACCGACAATTTTAAGTCCTACACGAACATTTGGAACTTTTCTCAAGAATTATCAAAAGAATATTCCAACCTCAATTATCTTGAGCAATGCAGGTCGTACAGCGCTAAAATTGCAGACTTGTTTTTAGCTGAGATGGGGAAAGCCACAACAGAAATTGAGCAAACTAAGTTAATGAGTAAATACTCGGGAGCGGTTGTGAACTTTGATTACTTAGGACCAACAGAGAACTTCTTCGTGTCTTGTTTACATAGAACCAACAGTTACACCGGTTCGTTCAAGCTAATGAACCAGGGTTTTCTAACCAACTATCTTGCGCACAGTGCGGAGGGCGATAATTTAAAGAACTTCTACGAACTAACTCAGGGCAACTTGGAAGAAATCAACTTGTCCAACGGGCAAATCATTGGTTTCAAAATGTTCGCCAACGATAGCCCCATCGCTACCTACGAGAAACAACTTGACGGAACGTTGAAATATGCACGCTACAGTCGGGGTGCCCTTATCAAAGAAGAATTCTATAATTATTCCAAGGGTATCAACTACACCTACGATTACGAAAACGGAAAAAACAAATCATTGCAGGATCTCGATTCGAAAGTAAGTAACGCCGAATCTGTCTTAAAATCTGGCAATTACCAAGAAGCCAAACGATTGTTAACCACCGTGTGTAAGAACAATTACCCAAAGTCCGTTGGTCAAAACGTGAAAATTACTGAATTGATTGCCGAATGCGACAAACAGGAACAAATTGCGCGCGAATTCGAAGAGCAAAGAAGAGTACAAGAAGAAAAAAGGCAGCGCCAAATTCAAATAGCAGAGGAGCAAATTCGTCAGGAGGAGTTTAAAAAAATGTACGCACAACTTGAGAATACGACAATAAATTACGTTTCTCGCTTTCTAAAAAATCCAAATGGAGCTAGTTGGGTTAGTTATTATGGACCCGATGATACTAGGAGTATGCTAAATAAATCTAGGAATTACTTGCCCAATTGTGACAATGTCTTTGCAACCATGATAACCGTTGATGCAACAAATTCTTTTGGAGGATACATTCGTAGTACATATGTTGTGTTTTTTAAAGATAACTACCCATGCCATTTTGAAGATATTAAAGCAATTGACAAAGCAAGGAATTCTGCTACTAGAGTAGGGGATATGGACAATATGCTTTCATTAACTCTAGAGCTCCGAGGTTGTGGTTGTAAATGAATATTAAGTTTATTAATATTGAATTCTTTTATTACTTCTAGTGGGGCAACTCAAATTAACCCTAACATTCTGTTTATCAGTTTGTTAGGGTTTTTTATTGGGGCTCGATGCACGCCCGGTTTAATTCCATAAATTGCTGCGTGATGAGCACCGAACCAGTCTTTACGGATGCGGAACATACGGACGTCGGACACCCAATGAAGGTCCGTGATGGAGCAAGCAATGCCTAAGCGGGGTTTGATCTTTTTTTTGCTGCTGCTTGCTGCGTTTCAAAGTACGGCGGCAGAAGCGGTGGCAGACACGAGCAAAGACCGGGGCACCACCTTCATTCCGCTGTTTTACTACACTCCAGACACGCGTTTTGCCTTAGGAGGCGCCGGAGTCTACTACTTTAGAACCCAGAGCAGTCACGACAGCTTGCCGAGACCGCGCTTGTCTTATGTGCAGGGCCTGGCCGACTACACCCAAAACAAGCAACTCGACCTTTGGGCCGTTTGGTCCGTCTTTACCAACAACGAAGACTATTTGCTGCGCGGCGAAACGCGCTACCGAAACTTTCCGGATCGATTTTACGGGATTGGCAACAGCAGCAGCGACGAAGATATGGAGCGCTACTACTACGACCTCATGAGTTTCAAAGCTCTGTTTATGAAGCGGTATGGGCGTCATCTCTTTGCCGGATTGGACTACCACCTCAGGCGGGAGTACAATTTTGAGTACTACGACGACCTAAATCTGGTGGACGGAACCGTGCCGGGCTACCAGGGTGGCGTGGGTTCTGCTTTGGGAATTGTGGTTTCTAAGGACAGTCGGGACAACGTGGTCAACGCCTACAAGGGTCAGTTTTTTGAGTTTTCATCCTACTTTTTCAACAACGCCTGGGGCGGAACCTTCAATTTTACCGCGCTCAATGGCCTGTATAATTCCTACACCGAGCTGCGGCCCGGGTGGATTTTAGCTACTAATTCGCGGATCAACCTCAACTTTGGCGACGTGCCTTTTCTGGACATGGCCAAGGCCGGCGGCGAAGAAATGCTGCGCGGCTACGCGGCAAACCGATACCGAGACCACCATTTTGTGGGCAGCCAAGTAGAGCTGCGCATGCCCCTGTACCGGCGCTTTAGGGCCGTGGCCTTTGCGGGATTGGGAGAGGTGTTCCGCCAGCCTGCTCAGGTGCAGTGGAACAACCTTAAGTACAGCGTCGGGGGCGGTTTGCGCTATGCGATGAACGAGTCAGAGCGTCTGAACATTCGCCTGGACTACGGCGTGGGCCGAGGATCAAGCAGCTTTTATTTCTCGGTAACAGAGGCTTTTTGACGGGGGTTCAATCGGGCTGTCCCCAACCCATCGAATCCGCAAACAGGTAGAGGTTTAAGAGCATAAAGAACAGGGCCGGAAGCGAGACGAGCAATCCGTCCTTCACGCTCATTCGAACGATGAGTCCGCTCAGCATGAGCAGGCTCAGGCCCAGGGAGGCAAGGCTGAGGATGGGTTTAAAGTAGAGCCCAACCAGAAGGCCGGTGGCCCCTAAAATTTGCAGCACAACGGTCAGGAGGCCAATTTTCTCCAAATTGAAACGCTTGAATTCGCTTTTCATGTGGGGAGATCGGAAATAGGACGCGGCATAGGCGTAGAACGACAGACTCGAAACGAGAATGCCTAAGGTGGTCCAGGAGGCACTCACCCCCTAGTTAGCGCTCAAAGCCAGGACGACGCACAGCACCAAAAGCAGTAAGGAGGGGACGTGCTTTACCAGAGGATTCTTGACGCTGAAGTGAAAGTACTGAGCTGCTACCATGAACAGGCCCATCAGTACCGCCGGGATTTGAACCAGATCCGGGTACCAAATTCCGGCAACGATCAGGGTGGCCAGCGCAATTTTAGAGACCCCCACCAGGCTGCGCGTTAAGTCGCTCAGGCCAAAAAGAGAAAACTCTTTGACCACGTTGCCGAAGCGAAAGGTCCAAACGAAGGCAACCGAAAGCCCAAGGGTTAGTTGAAGTAAGCTGGTGAAGTTGTCCATCGTTTGCTTTTTTTTAAATGTACGTCGTTGCGTTCACGCGGCCAAACGTAAGGGATCATTCCGGGCTTTGTTGGCTACCTTGACCTTGAATTCCGGACGGTGCCGACGTCGGTTTCATTTTCCGCACACCGCAGCGTTTATTTACCGCAGTCACCCCCTTTGTTGGGGAACAAAAACAGGGGTTTGCAAGTTACCTGAAGTAGTACGAAACCATGAGCGACAAAGGATTCTTCTTCAAACAGTTTGAGCCCAAGAGCATCTCGCCCTTTGACAAGCTCTTCGACATCTTCAAGGAGCTGATTGTGCACGTATCGGGCGATTTTGACGAGGCCATTGCTTGGCTCCGAGAACTGGACAAAGAATACGAGCTGACGGACGAGAACTACACCGTGGACGACTTTGTTGCTGAATTGCAGGAGCGGGGCTACATCCGCCCGGTGGTGGACGGCGACGGCGTTCCCGGCATGGGAATCACCGCCAAAACGGAACGACAGATCCGGCAAACGGCCCTCCAGCGAATCTTTGGCGATCTGAACAAAAGCGGGGCCGGAAACCACAAAACCAAAAGCTCAGGCGACGGCGACGAGCCCACGGGGGAAACGCGTCCGTACACGTTTGGCGACGGTTTGGACAAAATTTCCCTGACGGAAAGCATCAAAAAGGCCCAAATCAACCACGGGGTGGGCGATTTTCAGCTGAGCGAGGAGGACCTCGTGGTGGAGGACAGTCGGTTCAACGCCCAAATGAGCACGGTGCTGATGATTGACATCAGCCACTCCATGATTTTGTACGGGGAAGACCGCATCACGCCGGCCAAGAAAGTGGCCATGGCCTTGGCGGAGCTCATCACCACGCGCTACCCCAAGGACAGCCTGGACATCCTGGTCTTCGGAAACGACGCCTGGCGGATATCGATCCAGGAAATTCCGTACCTCAAGGTGGGCCCTTTTCACACCAATACGGTGGCCGGATTGCAGTTGGCCATGGACCTTTTGCGCAAAAGGCGAAACAGCAACAAGCAAATTTTCATGATCACGGACGGCAAGCCAAGCTGCGTGAAGGAGCGCGACGGCACTTATTACATGAACAGCAACGGGCTGGACCCCTACGTCACCGAACGCTGCTACACGCAGGCGGCCCAGGCACGCAAGCTGGGCATCCCCATCACCACCTTCATGATTGCGCGGGACCCCTACCTGCAGCAATTTGTGGACACGTTTACCGAAGCCAACCAAGGAAAGGCCTTTTACACCGGACTCAAAGGCTTGGGCGAAATGATTTTTAAGGACTACGAAAACAACCGAACCAAAAGACGCAAATAGGATGATCACTACGTTAGGAGAACTGAAGGCCACCGGCTACCAAAGCACGTCCATCAAGGACGAGCTCCGCGCCAACCTGATCAAGCACTTGGCCGCTGGAACCACGGTATTTCAGGGCGTCCACGGGTTTGAGGATACCGTGTTGCCGGAGCTGGAGCGCGCCGTGTTGTCCCGGCACAACATCAATCTTTTGGGCCTTCGGGGGCAAGCCAAAACCCGTTTGGCGCGCCTGATGGTGGAATTGCTGGACGAGTATGTGCCCATTGTAGCGGGGTCAGAAGTCAACGACGATCCCCTGGCGCCGATCTCCCGCTACGCCAAGGACCTCATTGCCGAACACGGAGACGCCACCCCCATTGCGTGGCTGCACCGCTCGCAGCGTTATTCGGAGAAGTTGGCGACGCCCGACGTCACCGTTGCGGACCTCATTGGGGACATCGACCCCATCAAGGCGGCCAACCTCAAACTTTCGTACGCGGACGACCGGGTGATTCACTTTGGCATGATTCCGCGGGCCAACCGGTGCATTTTTGTGCTGAACGAGATCCCGGACCTCCAGGCCCGAAACCAGGTGGCGCTGTTCAACATTCTCCAAGAGGGCGATGTGCAAATTCGCGGGTTCAGCATCCGACTGCCGCTGGACATTCAATTTGTGTTCACCGCCAACCCGGAAGATTACACGAACCGAGGAAGCATTGTTACGCCGCTGAAGGACCGGATTGGATCGCAAATCCTGACGCATTACCCAAAAAGTGTTGCGGTGGCGCGCAAAATTTCCGCCCAAGAAGCCAAGGTAAACCAAGCGCAAACCAACCGCGTTTACGTTCCGGATTTGGCGTACAACTTGTTGGAGCAAATCATTTTTGAGGCGCGCGAAAGCGAGTACGTGGACCACAAGAGCGGGGTGAGCGCGCGCATGAGCATCTCCATGCTGGAAAGTTTGGTCAGCACGGCCGAGCGCCGCGCACTCCTCAACAAAGAAGATCACACCACCGTGCGGTTGTCCGATTTCATGGGCGTGATCCCGGCCATCACCGGCAAGGTGGAGCTGGTGTACGAGGGCGAACAAGAGGGCGCTGCCTTTGTGGCGGAACAGCTCCTGGGCGCGGCCATCAAGACGCTGTGGCCCACCCTGTTCCCCAAGATTGAGAAGCTCACGAAAAAGTCAGAAAGCAGTCCGTACGCACCGGCCGTGGCGGCCATTTACGAACAGGGAGGCGTGTTGCTCTACGACGAATGCGACCAAGCCGAGTACGCATCTACCTTGAACAAGGTGACTTCCTTGGACGCTTTAATTGAGCAGCACCAGCCCGGTTTTGAGCCGCGTGACCTGCTCTTCCTCAAGGAATACATGCTCTGGGCTTTAGCCGAGCAGCAGCAACTGGGCAAGGAGCGACTCCAGCACGGTTTTGAGTTCAACGAGTTTTTCTGAGCGATCGCCAGGTGGTTGCCTGGGGATTTCGTCAGGGAAGCACCAACTTTTTGCTCCTGCCGTCCGCGTAACGCACAAAATACAGTCCGTGGAGACCGTCGAGCTGGGTGCCGCAAAACCGTCCGTAGGCATCAAAAACGCCGACGATTGTAGGAGACAAAGTATATTCCGTCTGACCGAAGGTAGCGGAAACCGTTAGGGTGAGGGGGAAATCGTAGTGTGCCTTAGGGTTCGCCACGCGCAAACAGCCTTCGAAGGAACCGTCGGTGGTTAGGTTGCGCAAAACCCAGGAGGTCTGACCATTTTGAACGACGTCCACGCCGGGGATAAGGAGTCTGGCCTGAGTGAAATCGATTCCACTGACCGAAACTTCCAACGAATCTCCCTGCAACCGATCGTGCATTAGGGTAACGGTGCTGTCCGGGTGAAAGGCAATGTTGGTGGTGTTTTTGATGCCCGGCATGTTCCCGTAGAATACAAAGTACGTGTGCTGTATGCGGTTCACACCGATGCACTGGCCGTTGCGAAATTCGGACAGGGAATAGCCGGTGACGAAAGAACCCGTTTGATTGGGTGTCCATTGAATCAAGCCATTGGGACGTACCACATACGCACCGTAGTTGTTCAGCTGAGTGAAGTTCAGCATTGGAGTGAACGTACTCCCGTTGTGCACCCTCGCGGCGAAGTCCGGGGCCACAAAGACGGAGTCTCCGTCGGTTTCTTCCAAAAACAGCGTGATTTGAGACCCCTTGTCAATCACCAATTGGGCGGGTAAATGATGGCGCACGGTGGCCATGGAGTGCGAAGCGGAGCCCGCGGGCAGTTTGGTGTAGTCCATTGATACCACCGTTTTTGCTCCCGTAGGCGAATACCCGTTTGTGAGACTGGTGAGACGGCAACAATCCTCATAAACAAACCGGTAATTTCCGGCCGTCAGCATTCCTTTGGTTTTGTACGTATTGACTCTGTATCCTTGCCAAAATAGAGTGGTGTCGTAGGGAAGGTTGATGGGGCTCAGTTGGGTGTAAAAGCCTGAGGCGTTCTGCACCCAAATCTGGATGGGTAGGGCAACGCCTGCCGGGTATCCTCCGGGGTCAGCGACCAAGATGAACTCCAAAACGACAGTATCCGAGGTGCCGATCTGCTTGACATTGAAATTGCCGCCCATGAAGTGGGTGGCCTCTACCGCTTGCGCGGCAAAAAATGCAAGTACAAACAGGGCTATTCGCAACATCTTTTTTGGGTTTTCGCCTCAAAATTCGTCCTTGTTTCGTTGCAAAAAACTACCAATTATTTTCCGGGACGGTTGGGGTTTTTTTCGGTGGCTCATGGTGCACTTTGCCGACCGGCCAAAAACGAAAGGACGAAAACAACCCGAAACCCCATCGAATTAGGGTGTAAATTCGTCTCATGACAATGCGTGAAAGGATTTCGGAAATGCTCAGCTTTGGCCTCCTGTTGTTCGTGGTGAATGCTTGGTTCATCCCCTGGTTTCAAGGCAAAACGCTCACGGGAACGGAAATCGCCGTATACGCCGGAACCTCAGCTTTGGGGGGCGTGGCGTACCACTACACCACCCAGTGGTTGAAGAGGCGTCGGGAGGAAAAGAACCGGAAGAACTGATTCAGCGCGGTCACTCCATCGAAAACAATTGCTCCACCGGCGTTTGAAACGTCTTGGCTAAGGCCAGGGCAAGCGGCAAACTGGGGGCGTATTTCCCCTGCTCGATGGCGTTGATGGTTTGGCGGCTGACGCCTACGGCGTCCGCCAGTTCCTGCTGGGACCAATCTTTGTCTGCCCGGAACACCTTAATTTTATTCTTCATGGCCGGATGCGTAATGCGTTCGTAAGGACCAAGCCAGCAGGACGTTGAACAACACCAAGAAGGCCACCAGTTGTGCGTACATCACGTACAGGTAGGTGAGGCCGTACACCGTAAGGGTGGCCGCCAAAAAGAGCAAGGCGTTGATCCACGTGGCGTGCGCCAGTGCCTTCCACCGATGCTGCCGGATGAGCTCATCTTCCACGCGTTCGCGGGAAAACCCCAGCACCAATCCGCTCAAGGTAATCACCACGAGCAGCAATTCGTCCGTCAGGTTGTTCACCACCCAGTGCGAACCCGCAGCCGTGCTGCTCAAAAATTCATGCGACCACAGGGCGGGAATGCGCCAGGACAACCACTTGATGCCGCCCTCCGGGGCGCCCACCGCCAGCCAAAAGGCCGCAGACAAGACGCTGAGCGAAAACAAAACTGCGGCAGGGGCTTTCCAAGCTGCCGGCAACAAACCGTCGTTTTTCATGAGTGTAGTTTCTTGTTCAACGCATCAAATGTATAAATTATTTTACATATTGTAAAACATATTTTACATTTTTAACCATTTGTACCGGTTAGCAACAAAAAAAGCGCCCCGCTGAGCGGGGCGCTTGAGTACCTAATCGTACCGGTTTAACGCTACGACTTCATCAGTTGCTTGGTCTGCACGCCCAGATCCGTTTGAACGCGGACCCAGTAAATTCCAGACTTCCAACCTGAAGTGTTCAGCACCAATTCATCTTCAATGCCCACCGTTTGGTCCAGGATCAGTCTGCCCAGAGCATCCAGTACCTGAACTTTGTGCGCGTGCATACCGTCCAGACGCAAACGTGCGAAGTTGTTCGCCGGATTGGGAATGATTTGGAACGACGCCGTTGCCTGCTCCTGAACACCAACGTTGTAGCCCACTGCGTTCAACGCCTTGGCCATGCGGGGCAGGATGAAGCCCATCACGGTATCAATGTAGAGTTTAGACTGCGCCTTAACGTTTGGATTTGTTTCGTTAGCAGACAAGGGATCGGATGGATCCCACCAATCCCAAGGGTTGGCGTTTACCTTGAATGGCATTGCTGCATTGGGCGGCATCATATTGAAGGTGTACAGATTCTCTTGGTTGCCCACGTTGTAGGGATTGTTCCGTGCCTTAACAGACAGGGGGTCCATCATCGATCCCGCATTGAATACGTTGTTGTTTCCAAACGTGTTGGCCATCTTCACTGCTGTGTGGCTTCCGGCAACATCCACCACGGGAAAGAAACTGCCTGCAATGGGCACGTTCACCATGCCGCGGTAGTACGGCGCAAAGAAGTCATACCGACTGTGCAAGCTGATTACAGCTGCATCTCCCTGAGCCATCCATGCCGAATCACCCAAGGCTCCTCCCAAGTTCGCAACAAAGTTGACGTTGGATGGAATGCCTTTGTACAATTCAATGTTGCGTCCTGTCTGCGTCTGATCAACCAACGGCAAGCCGGTTACCGGGTGCGCTCCAATGATGGTTGCCTTACCGCCGTAACCGTTCCAATCGCCAACGCGAGCCGTGTCCACGTAGGGCGTGCCGGCCGTTACTGCATTGCCAAAGATGCCCGTGCCTGCGGTGGTGTACTTGAATTTGGCCGGTGATGCAACTTCTGCAAGGTTGTTGATGGTGGCGTACGCGAGGGTTACGTATCCGCCGGAACCAACGCCAATCAACGAGATTGCATTTGGATCCACTCGGTACGGATCACCTTGAACCAATTTGGAAGCGCGAACGGCTCGAACGCAAACCTTTGCATCTTGAACGGCATTGTAAACCGCCATCAAGTTGGTTCCGCGTCGGAGGTCCAAATTGGTGGAGTTGGCCAACCAACCCAAACGATAAGATGCAGACACGGCAATGAAACCGCGTCGAGCAAAACGCTTCGCAATTTCAACCACCGCCGAATCTTTGCGGTCTCCCATGGGCGACGCCAATCCTTTGGGCAAGAAAGATCCCGTGTGGAACAGAATCACCACTGGACGAGAAGCCACGGGGTCTGCCACGGTATCGGGCATGTAGATGTCCGCATACATGGGCACCACCATGGGTCCTCCCATGCTCGCGGGAACGTACTGACTGAAATTGTAGCCGTAGGCCACATTGTTCAGTGTTGTAATTTGCGAATTACTGAAAATCTCGTCTGTGTAGCGCTGCTGCGCCCAGAGTGATTCTGCAGTAACTACAGATGTTAAAGCCCACAACAGAGCTAATGAGTACTTTTTAATCATAGCTTATTTTGTTAATTATCTGAAACTTACGACTTTTTTTTCACTTTAGACAAATCACACGTTACCGTGGCATAGGCCAATCGGCCCACCGTCGGTCCGCCGTACACCTGAATAACCTGTGCGTTGAGCAGGTTGCTTGCCCCCAATTTTACCGTCCATTTTGATGTTGGCTTGTACCAAGAAACTTGCGCATCCACCAGGCTGTAACTGTCAATGGCTCCCGTGAATTGAGGAGACCCTTCAAACAAAAAACCCTGAACCCATTTGTACGTAACGTTAAAGCCGCAAAATCCAGACGCAATTTTCCAATCCAAATCGCGTCCAGATACGGAAATGTTGAATTTATTTTCCGGCGTGTTGTAGGCCGGGATGATGGGGTCGTCTACCGCGGAATTCAAGACATTCCACGTGTAGTTGCCGGCCAGGGTATACCGCGAAAAATAGTAGTTGACTCCTGCACTGAAGCCCTGTGTGGTAACCATTTGCTCTGCATTTGAGGCTATTCGGTACGCTTGCACGCCTTTCAGCCGGTCCACCGCGGAGCCTCCCGGGTCGTCCTCAATCTTCAACCCAATGTGGTACCCAATGAAGTCCGTGTACCAACTGTAGTAGTAGGTGGCATCTACGTACAACTTCTTCCATAAAGTCGTCCGCAAGCCTACCTCTGCGTTGCGAACTTGTTCCGGGCGAACGGCCTCCCGGTTGTAGTAATCCCAAACCCAAGAAGATCGTTCCTGAACCCCCGCGCCTAAAAACTGCTGTACCTCGTTTATGGTAACCAGGGAGTCGTATCCGTTCAAATTACCCAACAACAGGGCGCGCCCCACGTTGTAGTATAAGTACTGGTCCTGCAAGGTTGGGTTCCGAACGGCTGAAGAGACGCCAAAACGCAGCACGGTGCTGCTGTTGGGCTTGTAAACGGCCGATGCCGCCGGTGATGCCAGCCATCGGAAGTTTTGGTTCTTGTCCAATCGGCCGGAAGCATTTACCGTCCATCGGTTCCAGCTCCGCTCCCATCCTCCGTACAACCCAAATTCAGAAACCCGCAGTCTGCGTCCGTTGGTGTCGCTGAACAAGGTTCCGCGCGAATTGGGCGCGTACCGCCGATAACTTCCGCCCAAGGTCCAAACACCAAATGCATCACTTTGCCATTTCCGTTGTCCGTGTACATGCGCTAAAGACGAACGGTCCCAAAATCGACTCCCCCCTTCATTGAACGTGCGGGAAATAATGTGCTCCTTTAGGGCCGCGAATCCGGCAGAACCGGGTAGCAACAAACTGTCTGGATCGTAAGCCGCATTCATCCAATTCCGGTTGCTTTCGTGGAACGCCTGAAACTGATCCGGATTCGCAGCCGCAAAATCGCGCATTTGCGCGCTGAACTCCTCAAACGGCAGCGACTCATCCGGATAACCCGGCAAGGCACGCAGGCTTGGCTTCTGAAATATGGTCCAAAAGGAACGATACTGATTGGCCCAAAATCCCTCGTTCAACACCGAGTCTTGCATGCGCAAGGCCGTGAAGTAGGCATCGTATGTTTTCCCGGCATCTTCGTGGGTGGTGTACGCGCGGACAAACCATTTATCCTCTTTTCGCAGCTCAACTCTATTCTGAAGAAAAAGTATATCCTTTAAACTGAACCGGTTGTCTCCCTGGTAAACGGTGGTTCCGGTGCCAAAATTGAAGCTGTAAATGCCCTCTATTCCCGTTCTGGTTTTGTAGTGTAGGGCCGATGCGATTTTGAGGTTTTCCGTATTGTAATCCACAAGCTCGTCTTCTTCAATTCCGCGGCGGTGGTAATTGCCAATGCCGGCATACGTCTTGACATCCCCTCCGTCGTTGTAGGCAATCTCGTCGCCGTACCGATTGACGGCGTCGTACCCCCCCGGATTGGTAATGGACGACGGTGAATCGTCTGTTGCGTTCAAATTGGTGGCTTCCCAATCGTCCGCGCGCAAGGCAAATAAGTTGATTTTGTACGCCCAACTGGGGGATCCATCGGCTCGCTGAAACGCTTCTGCATGGCGAAAGGCCACTTCCGCCAACCGTCGTTCTCCCGCCTTCATCTGGAACGCAGTCCCCTGAAATCGATAGGGGTCTTTGGTGTTGATGGAAATTACCCCATTAAAGGCCGACGGTCCGTACAACGCTCCTACCGCGCCCGAAATAATGTCTACCTGCTGCACGTCCAGTTCGGAGGCACCCAAGAAATTCCCCAAAGAAAAGTTCAAACCGGGTGCCTGATTGTCTATCCCGTCGATGACCTGAAGGCTGCGAACCGGGCTGGTGCTGTTGAAACCGCGGGTGTTGATGATCTTAAAACCAATGCTGGCTGAGGTAAGATCTACTCCCTTCATGGCTCCCAGGGCCTCATAAAAATTGGGGGCAGGCGCCTCTTTCATGGAGACCAGATCCAACGCCTCAATGGTCAAAGGCGCCTGTTTTTGCTTTTCGCTGATTTTGGCACCCACAACCTCAGCGGCTGAAAGTTGGGTGGACGCAGGCTTGAGCCCCACCACCAGGGACTTCTGTTCACTGCGTATTTCTACTTGGGTCTCTTGGTAGCCAAACGACGTAATTCGAATCCGCCCGGGGACCGCTACCGACGGCAACCGAAATCGCCCGTCCAGGTCCGTCGCCGTTTTTGTTGTGCCCCAATAAACCACGGACTGCAAAGGCTCTCGCGTGCGTTCGTCCACTACTTGGCCCGCAACCGAAACGTTTTGAGCCCGTAAATCCGCACCAAAAACCACCGCGATAAGCGCACAAAAACCACGAAAAAAAATATTTTTCACTCCCATACTTACTGATCAAGCATCACCAATGTACGGATTATCTGCGCATTAAATCTGATTTCTACTGGCGTGGAGGATGGTTTACCTTTACCCCATGAAGAATCAAAAAACCATCTACTGGATTGCCACCGGCATCATCGTAGTATTCGAAGGAGTCATGCCGGCACTGACGGGTACGTCCGAGATGGCCCGGGCGGGCATGGAGCACTTGGGTTACCCAGAATACTTTGCCTTGATGCTGGCCACTTTTAAAGTTGTGGGCGTTTTGGCGTTGGCGCTCCCGATGGTTCCAAAAACCTTGCGCGAATGGGCCTACGGGTGCTTTGTTTTGGAGCTGATTTCCGCAACGTGGAGCCATGCAGCCGTGGACGGCTGGGGCAACGGACAAACGTACTTTCCAGTAGTGATCTTGGGCATCTTGCTGACGTCGTACTTCACACGCAGCGGCGCCTACTCGGCTTCTGCACAGCTCGCCTCCTAAGTCCTCCCGTTTTAAAGCGGCTCGTTTCCGTGCTTTTTGCGCGGATTCTTGACGGCCTTGTTTTCCAAGAGCGCAAAAGCCTCCAACAACCGAATGCGCGTTTGGCTGGGGAGGATGACTTCGTCCACGTAACCGCGCGCGGCGGCGCCGTACGGGTTGGCAAACGCTTCGGCGTATTCGGCTTCCTTCTGGGCCCAAGTCTCGGCCGGATTGCTGCTGGACTCGATTTCCTTCTTGAAAATGATTTCCGCAGCACCTTTGGCACCCATGACGGCAATTTCCGCGGTGGGCCACGCAAAGTTGAGGTCAGCCCCAATGTGCTTGGAGTTCATGACGTCGTAGGCACCGCCGTAGGCCTTGCGGGTGATGACGGTAATGCGCGGGACGGTGGCTTCCGCAAAGGCGTAAAGCAGTTTGGCGCCGTTGGTGATGATGGCGTTCCACTCTTGGTCCGTGCCGGGCAGGAAGCCGGGGACGTCCTCCAGCACCAACAACGGAATGTTGAAGGCGTCGCAAAAACGCACAAAACGCGCTGCCTTTTGAGAGGATTTGATGTCCAAGACGCCCGCGAGGAAGGCCGGCTGGTTAGCCACGATGCCGATGGAACGACCGCCCAGTCGGGCAAATCCCACCACGATGTTTTCCGCAAATTCACGGTGAACTTCAAAGAAGGAGGCGTCGTCCACCAACCCGTCAATGACCGCGCGCATGTCGTACGGGGCGTTGGCGTTCTCGGGGATGACCGTGTCCAGGGCGGGGCGCGATTCGTCGGACGGAGTGTAGTCCCACCGCGGAGGAAGTTCCTGGCAGTTCTGCGGAAGGTAGGACAGCAACGTGCGGAAACCGTCCAGCAGTTCGCGTTCGTTGGGGTAGGTAAAATGCGTGACGCCGCTCTTACTGGCGTGGGTAAAGGCGCCGCCCAATTCCTCGGAGGTCACCTCCTCGTGGGTCACCGTTTTCACGACGTTGGGGCCGGTGACAAACATGTAGCTGCTGCCCTCCACCATGCCGATGAAGTCCGTCAGGGCGGGGGAATAAACAGCTCCTCCAGCACAAGGGCCCAGGATGGCGCTCAACTGGGGAATGACGCCGCTGGCGCGGGTGTTTCGGTAGAAAATATCTGCGTAACCGCCCAGCGAAACAACGCCTTCTTGAATGCGCGCTCCGCCGGAATCGTTGAGGCCGATGACGGGAACCCCATTGTCCATAGCCAGGTCCATGATGCGGCAAATTTTCTGCGCGTGGGCCTCCGCCAGCGATCCGCCCAATACCGTGAAGTCTTGCGCAAAAACAAACACCTTGCGGCCGTCCACCAAACCGTAGCCGGTCACCACACCGTCGCCCAGGAATTTTTGTTGGTCCAGACCAAACAGGGTGCTGCGGTGCTCCACCAATCGGCCAATTTCCACGAAGGAATTGGGGTCCAAGAAGAGCTCAATGCGCTCGCGCGCGGTCAATTTTCCTTTGGCGTGCTGGGCGTCGATACGGGCTTGACCGCCGCCCAACTGGGCCTGCGCGTTCAAGTCCTTCAACCGGTCGAGGGGGGATTTTTGAGCCATGGGGCAAAGGTACAACGAGAGGAACCGATGCCCAAAGTTAAATGTTTATTTTTCTAACCTTTTTTTGTTTGATAACCATACAATTTATAAATTTGTAGGGTGAAAAAAGAAATCGAACAAAATCTTGGGGCGGCTCTTACCGCTTGGCGCAAAAAGTATGCACTATCGCAAGATCAAGTCGCTGGAATTATGGGGGTTGCACGGACGGCTGTGGTTCAAATTGAAGGCGGAGGAAGGCAGTTGGGCTTGTACGAAGCGCGCGCCTTGGCACACTACTACGGCATTTCCTTGGATGCCTTGTTCTTTCCGCCTTCCGAAATGGACGATCGCACAGGACTTTTGCACGAACCCACTGCGACGTATGCGCCTGTCCTCCCATCGGAACGAACGGTGTCTGCTTGGAATCCGGCGGCTTTCGCAGAAGCTATACTCTTCTTGTTGGAATCAATTGGGCCTGCTACCGGTTTGAACGAATCGACTGCGCTCCTATTAGCCTATTTGTCTGATTTCGAACACTACGCGCGATACGAGACCGGGATTACGGGAGCCAAATACCTCAAAACGGGTCCCTCCACTTTAACGCTTTCCCACCGAAAAGTCTTGGATGAGTTGTACGCCAGCGGGCGAGTGCAACGCCTGGTCGATGGTCCAAACAAAGGTGGCTCTGCGCGGTTGCTTGCATGGGATCATGCCAATCCGCGGCTGTTAAGCGGTACTGCTTTTTGGGTATTATCCAACACTGCCCGGCGATTTGGCCATTTTTCGCCCGAAGACCTTAGCGCACTCGTGGAAACCGACGTGCCCTTAAAAGGAGCCGCCATCGGCTCTGAGCTCAACTACGAGCTGGCTTTTTACCGGTTACCGCCTTTTTATTCGCCCGTTCATGAAGAATGAGCTTTGGCTTGCCGATCCCCGTTTTTTGAAGGATATCAAACGCCACGAACGCAAATGAAAAACGGTATCTAACGACGTTCGAACTGTGTTGCTCGCTTTGTCTGCAGACGATCGCATGATCTCCTACCTTGGGAAACCCATGCCAGGCGTACCCGTCGGGTCAGGAATTTGGAAAATTCGGAAAATCGCATCGCGAAGTTTTCCCGGAAAAGGCATCCAATCCGGTTTTCGAATGATGATTTCGGTAACGTCCCACCGATCGGTTTGCTTGGAACTCTACCACAAATCCCAGCAAGAACATGCCGATCCAGCACGTTTTCAGTTCAACCCTGAAGAATGCGTGGAATGGTATCGTGCGCGAGCCCTCTAAACGATACTGATCAGTCGTTCAGCTTCAAAACGGCCAAAAAGGCTTGCTGGGGAACTTCAACGTTGCCCAACTGGCGCATGCGTTTCTTGCCCGCCTTTTGCTTTTCCAAAAGTTTGCGTTTCCGGGAGATGTCACCGCCGTAGCACTTGGCGGTTACGTCCTTGCGGAGGGCAGACAGGGTCTCGCGGGCAATGATCTTGGCGCCAATGGCGGCTTGAATGGCAATGACGAACTGTTGGCGCGGGATGAGTTCTTTGAGTTTCTCGCACAGCCGGCGGCCGATATCGTGGGATTTGACGCGGTGGATCAAGGCAGACAGGGCGTCTACGGGCTCGCTGTTCAGGAGGATGTCTACTTTCACGAGGTCCGACGCCCGGTATTCCGTGGGGGTGTAGTCAAAGCTGGCGTACCCGCGGGAGATGGTCTTGAGGCGGTCGTAGAAGTCGAATACGATTTCTGCCAAAGGCATGTCAAAAGAGAGCTCCACGCGGTCTGAGGTGAGGTAGGACTGTCCTTTGATCTCGCCGCGCTTGTCGATGCACAGGGTCATGATGGCACCCACGTACTCGGACTTGGTGATGATCTGCGCCTTGATGTACGGCTCTTCAATGCGGTCCAAACGGGTGACGTCCGGGTAGTCCGACGGATTCGTCACCAAGACGCGCACGCCCGGATCGGACTTCATGTAGGCGTAGTAGCTTACGTTGGGAACGGTCGTGATGACGGTCATGTTGAATTCGCGCTCCAAGCGCTCTTGGATGATCTCCATGTGGAGCATGCCCAAGAAGCCGCAGCGGAAGCCAAAGCCCAAGGCAGCCGACGTTTCGGCCTCGTAGGTGAGGGAGGCGTCGTTCAGCTGGAGTTTTTCCAGGGAGGCGCGCAGTTCTTCAAATTCTTCGGTGTCCACCGGGTAAATTCCGGCAAAAACCATGGGTTTCACGTCCGTAAAGCCCTCAATGGCCACCGTGGCGGGCCGATCGGTCCCTGTAACGGTGTCGCCCACTTTGACTTCGCGCGCGTCCTTGATGCCGGAAATGAGGTAGCCCACGTCGCCGGCGCGCACTTCGTCGCGCGGGGATTTGTCCAGTTTCAGGATGCCCACCTCGTCCGCGAAGTAGGTCTTGTCCGTGGCCATGAACTTCACTTTTTGGCCTTTTTTGATGACGCCATTCTTGACG
>Ga0315906_10003015_pt1 | contig 22664 bp, 23 predicted proteins | sample LakEriMetagenome_4_FD_203526 | JGI IMG/M metagenome (GOLD analysis project Ga0315906, IMG submission 203526) | Freshwater fungal communities from buoy surface, Lake Erie, Ohio, United States - Buoy 2 MA122 | ecosystem: Environmental > Aquatic > Freshwater > Lake > Lake biofilm | place: USA...
CTTGACTGCCAGTAATTCCTTGAATACCTTGAATGCCTTGTGGACCTTGAATGCCTTGAACGCCCTGACTGCCAGTTATTCCTTGAATACCTTGAATGCCTTGTGGACCTTGAATGCCTTGAACGCCCTGACTGCCAGTTATTCCTTGAATACCTTGTATGCCCTGGATGCCTTGAACACCCGGAGTAGAAAAAGTACTTACTAAATAAGAATAATGAGCATCTTCTGTATAAAATGTGGTTAATCTAGTATTATTATCATTATTATTCAGATAAATATTAATAACTATTCTATCGGTGAGATTTAAACTATTAGTTGCTATAACAGCGTTACTCTTAGTTTCTACTGGAGTAGTATTATCAGTATCCCAGCCTATTTGAACAGTATCTGACGTTACCAGTAGTGTTTCTGGGCCACCAATTGGATATTTACTAACTGTATAATAATATGTAACATTACTATTAGGTGTTGGTTTTGTTAAATAGCTATATAAATGCCAAATACCAGGAGGAACAAGGTATGCATTTGGTTCATTAACATCTGTAATATATGATGCTACTAATCTATTTTGTTCAAGACCGGCTAAATTTATTGATATTGTTTGAGATCCTGCGCCGCTTGGTGTTTTTGATAGTTGTTTATAGGAGTTAAATTGTGTTACAGAAGAGCTTAAGAAAAAATTCGCTCCAGTACTTAATCCATTTAAACCTGTGGTTCCTTGAACACCTTGTATTCCTTGGCTACCTTGACCTCCTTGAATACCTTGTAGTCCTTGACTTCCGTAAAGTCCTTGAATGCCTTGAACTCCCTGACTTCCAGTTATTCCTTGAATACCTTGAATGCCTTGTGGACCTTGAATACCTTGTATGCCCTGACCTCCAGTAAGTCCTTGAATACCTTGAACGCCCTGACTTCCGATTATTCCTTGAATACCTTGTAAACCTTGACTACCCTGACTACCCGTTATTCCTTGAATACCTTGAATACCTTGAATACCTTGGCTTCCCGAACTTCCAGCGCTACCTTGAATGCCCTGAGTGCCTTGACTTCCAATGCTTCCGCTACTACCCTGAATACCTTGAACACCTTGACTTCCAGCGCTGCCAGAACTTCCTTGAATACCCTGTAAGCCTTGTCTGCCTTGAACTCCTTGAATACCCTGACTTCCTGAGCTTCCTTGAATTCCTTGAACTCCTTGACTACCAATACTTCCTTGAATACCTTGAATCCCCTGAGTTCCGACTTCACCCATAGGTCCAAAAGTAACTGAATTTATACCAGTATTTAATGTATAGACTGATGAGTCAAAATATAATGGACTACCAATTGCTCTAGCTACCGTTCTGTATAGGACACCATCTGCCCAATATCTAATATTTGCTCCATCATAAGTAATAGAGAACACTGTTGACGATGAATAGGAAACGGATACTACAACTGGTATAACTCCATTTTCAAATATGCCAGCAGCTCCACTATTGTAGCAATACCAAGCATAATCTATAGTGTCGTAATTGGCACTTGCAGTAGGATCGCTGGTTAATCCAAAAGCTGTTACAACATTATTATTAGATGGTTTTGCAGAGAAAAATACTCCTCTTGTGTATCCTTCTTGGGAGTAAACCGATGCTGTACCATTGCTAACTGTTTTTATAAAACTATTTGTACTACTAGAAGATTGTGCGACATCTCCGCTAAATACTGGTGTCCAACATAAAGCTCCAAAAATACCTTGAATTCCTTGAGTTCCAGTATTTCCTTGTGATCCTTGTATACCTTGAATACCCTGTCTTCCTTGAATTCCTTGAATTCCTTGGTTCCCAGAGCTTCCAGAACTACCTTGAATGCCTTGACTTCCAGAACTGCCAGAATTTCCTTGAATACCTTGTAAGCCTTGTCTACCTTGAATACCCTGAACTCCTTGAGCTCCAGAGCTTCCAGAGTTTCCTTGTACTCCTTGGATTCCTTGAGCACCCTGAGTGCCAGTTATGCCCTGAATTCCTTGGATACCTTGGATTCCCTGACTGCCTATTTCTCCCATAGGCCCGAAAACAACAGAACTTAAAGTGGATATCTGGTAAAAAGCTGAATCAAAATAAAGGGCCGATCCAATACTTCTAGCAACAGTTCTTACAACAGTACCATTTACTAAATACCTAATATTACTTCCATCATATGTAATAGCAAGAGTGGAAGTACTTGTAACATTGCCCGGATATGTTCTAAGCGTACCATTTTCATATATTGCTATTTCAACAGTAGTAGAATTTATATTGCCAACAATACAATAAAAACAATAATCTATACTTTCCATATTTACATCTGTTGTTGGATCACTATTTAAACCAAATGCAAAAATACCAAAATTAGAACTACCAGTAACAGATGCAGAACAAAATGCTCCTCTTGTGTATCCTTCAGATGAATATACTTGACATGTTCCATCATTTATGGGGTGATTAAAAGTACTTGGTTCAGTTGAGGACTGGGTAAGTGTTCCTGCGCCAGTAATATTCGGTGTCCATGTTGGGGCTCCTCTAACTCCTTGAATACCTTGTCTGCCTTGAATTCCTTGAATACCTTGTCCAGCAAAAGCTCCATCATTTCCTTGTACTCCTTGAATTCCTTGTCTTCCTTGAATTCCTTGAATTCCCTGACTTCCAGCGCTTCCAGTATTCCCCTGGATACCTTGAACTCCCTGACCTCCAGTTATTCCTTGAATACCTTGTCTGCCTTGAATTCCTTGAATACCTTGTCCAGCAAAAGCTCCATCGTTTCCTTGAATTCCTTGAACTCCTTGTGGACCTTGAACTCCTTGAATACCCTGTCTACCTTGAATACCTTGAATTCCTTGAGCGCCTTGAGCTCCAATAATTCCTTGAATTCCTTGTAAGCCTTGATTACCAAGAATTCCTTGGACTCCTTGGATTCCCTGAGTCCCTTGATTTCCAAGTAGTCCTTGACTTCCATCAGTTCCTTGAATTCCTTGTAATCCTTGAACTCCTTGGTTACCAATAAAACCTTGTGCTCCTTGAAGTCCTTGAACTCCTTGCGGACCTTGAATGCCTTGTCCGGCAAATGCTCCGTCAAGTCCTTGAGAACCTTGTATTCCCTGTGAACCAATACCTTGAATTCCCTGAACTCCTTGTATACCTTGTCCGGCAAAAGCACCGTCTATTCCTTGTATGCCTTGAATTCCTTGATTACCAAGAATTCCTTGAATTCCTTGACTACCCTGGCTACCAGTTATCCCTTGAACTCCTTGAATACCTTGATCACCTAATAATCCTTGAATTCCTTGTAATCCTTGTGAGCCTTGAATTCCTTGTATACCTTGTCCAGCAAATGATCCTGATATACCTTGAATTCCTTGTCTACCCTGAATGCCTTGTACTCCCTGACTGCCAGTAACTCCTTGAACTCCTTGAATGCCTTGTGGACCTTGAATACCTTGTACTCCCTGTATGCCCTGTATCCCCTGACCGCCAGTAATTCCTTGAATACCTTGGATACCCTGTCTACCTTGAATACCTTGAACTCCTTGTACTCCCTGACTGCCAGTAATTCCTTGAATACCTTGAATACCTTGAATGCCTTGTGAACCTTGAGTACCTTGAGAGCCTTGAATGCCTTGTGTTCCTTGCGGACCTTGGATACCTTGGACACCTTGTCTTCCTTGAAGTCCTTGAATACCCTGACTTCCTAATCCTTGAATGCCTTGAACTCCTTGTCTACCTTGAATGCCTTGTATGCCTTGTAATCCTTGACTACCAGACTGAGCCATTGGTCCAAAAGAAACAGAATCTATTCTACTATTAAGATTATAAAGAATACCATCAAAATATAATGGACTACCTATTGATCTTTGAACAGTTCTATATAAAACCCCGTCTACCCAATATCTTATATAAATACCATCATAAGTAATATAAAAAATATTTGATGAAGTATAAGAAAAGAAATAAGTATCACTACTCACACCATTTTCAATAACGAGCGCATAGCTACCAAGAAAATACCAGGCATAATCTATTGTAGAATAATCTGAGCTTGCTGTAGGATCGCTAGTTAAACCAAAAGCTGCTGCAAAATCTGTTGCAGAAAGTTTGGCAGAACAGAACGCTCCGTTCGTATATCCTTCGCTAGAATAAACCTGTGCGGTTGCGGTACTAACGGTTTTAATAAAAGAGTTAGAATTACTAGCATATTGACTTATATTTCCAACAAAATTTGGTGTCCAAGATAAAGCACCAATTATTCCTTGTACGCCTTGAGATCCAATACCAGTACTTCCTTGAATACCCTGAACTCCTTGAATTCCTTGAATACCTTGGCCACCATTGGTTCCCTGGATCCCTTGAATTCCTTGCCTACCTGTTATTCCCTGTCTACCCTGGATGCCTTGTATTCCTTGACTGCCGGAACCAGTTGAGCCCTGTATACCACTGTTACCTCTAATTCCTTGAATTCCTTGAGAACCTGGTAATCCGGCCCCTATACTTCCTTGAATACCTTGTCTACCCTGAGAACCTTGTATACCTTGAATTCCTTGGGCTCCTCCTCCTTGAGATCCTTGAATACCTTGTACTCCATATAATCCTTGAGTTCCTTGTCTACCTTGTGACCCTTGTGCTCCTTGAATACCTTGTTTTCCTTGTATTCCCTGTATACCTTGGGAGCCATTTCCCCCTCCGCCACCAGAACCAGCAATATCTATAATATGACTATCTAAATCATCTATTCTTGTATAATGAAGATTTCCAATAATTTTACTCATTGGAATATTATCTGGTAAATCTCCCGCTAAAATTTTACCAGTATCAGTAATTTGTAAATTAATAGAATCATATGTCTGAATTTCGACATTGTCTATTATATTCTCTATATAAGCATTATCAACATTAACATTATTAAACTGCTCGATCTCTATTTTAGTAGGAGTTACATCTATGATACTAGTTTCGATTTGTATTTTATTGACATTTTGTTCAATAATTTGCAATATAAAATCGCTCATTGACACTCCAGAGCAGTACCAGAACGGGTATATCTTTTAACTATTTCTATATCTCCATATAATAATCTAATAGTATATTTACCGCCACCAGCATACAGCTCTTCGGGACTTTGTAATTCTAGGTCATATTTTGCGCCAAAAAAATTAAATAAATTAGTGGTATTGGCCGGTATTAATAATATAATCTTACCATTTGTACCATCTATTGTAAAATTATAAGAAGTATCATTTACATTTTCTGTTGTAAATACTTGTGTAGTACCAGTATTAGTTACCCAGATTAATCTGGAGCACCAACCAGTTAAATCGACCACATTATCATCAGAATCTTTATAAACTAAACTAAGTTTAAAAGAACTACCTTGTTCTATAGGAAAATCATATTTACTTGCTGCCATATTATATCCTACTATATTAATAGAGTTATGGGCATTAAATCAAAAAAGCATCAGGTTATTAGTATAATACACCTAAAAAAAAAGGCCGGCGCGAGGCCAGCCTTTCTTTATTTGATGGTATGTTCTTTAAAAATCAGAGAGCGCCAAGTAGTACTCTACGATTATCTAGAACAGCAAAGCCTTGCTCTGCCCAGCCATAATAACCAGCTCTCTTTTGACGATGTAGTGTTTCATCTTCAAAAATTTGAACTTCTTCACGAACTGGCATAATAAAGCTGTCGCTCTTACGAAGATCTAAACCAACAACAAGTTCGACCTTGTCATCTGAACCACTATAGTTTTGTGGTAGTGTACCACCAAGAATATTACTATAAAATAGTTGATATTCCTGACCTTCTCCGAGTTCATCTAGATCATGTAGATTTACTCCGAATACACGGTTTAGTGTACCATCAGCAGCTACATAAATTTCACGACGAGTAATCTCATCAACTTGATCAAGACCCCAATTGCGGATATCTTCCATTGCTTCTGGTGAAACATAAAGATCTGTTAGTAAACCACGATTATTACTAGCAGAATTACCGCCACCGTTTCTGCGCATAACAGTCTTCATGAGACTTACTAGACGCTTAGTAAACTGACCAACTGATGCATCGCTATCGAATACTACGATATTACGATCAACGCCAGCAGCTAATAGAGTGTGCCAGCCATCGTCGTTCATCTTCTTAACAAATGAGCCTTCGAGAACTTCCATAGCACGACCAACAACATCCCAACGAGCATTACGAGCATATTTTAAGAGATAATCGATTGAGGCGCCGATATCATAGGTTGGAACCATGACGTAATCGCTCTCAACGTGACGCTCTGGAATATATCCGTGATTTGGGATGGTATAGGCTACGAAATCTCTTTCAGAACCTGGAGCTAAAAAGTCAAGTGGAAATTCTGGAGTAGCACCAGGGGCCAATTTAATTGGCTCAAAAATGCCATTTAGAATATCTCCGCTTAACAAACCTTTGCGAAGAGGTAGCTCTAGGGCCTTAGCAAACTCATGACAAGCTGCTACTGATACTTCTCTACTTGGTGAACCAGAACGAACTAATAGGTCAGTAAGCTCTGGTGTTGGTTCAAAACGATTGGTGGACATAAGTTTCTTCTCCCTTAAAATTAAGTTATGTTGATATCAACTTTGACATAGCCATCAGGATCTTTGGTGCTTAGGAAACGACCGACCTTAACACCACTGGTAGGCAAAGCATTTGTTAGTAAACCACTAACGCCACAGTAAGCATCTTGACCAATTGTTGGAGCTACGCTCTCAAGCATGTTGGTTGTTACTTGACCTTGACGTAAAACGATTACCTTACCACCAACTTGAACCTCGTCTTTGAACCAATTGATGTGTTGTCTTGTTAAGTCAATATTAACAACATCATTTAGTAATAGACCGGCTGGTTTAACGCCACTTCCAGTTGCTGAATAAGCAACTACTGCGTTTGAATCGTCCATACTAACGCCACTACCGCCAGTAACGTGTGAAACGATACCACCGCGCTCTGCTGTAGTATTGCAGAAAAATGAAATATCAGTATAAGCTTCTATACGGTCTGGTTTTAGAGCCATGTTTACTCTCCCTTATTGGTTGATTTTTTGCCTAATCTACTATACACAAAATCTACTAAAGCTGCTCTAGTATTTTCTACTGCTGGTTCTTCGCTATCCTCACCAACACTAAGATCAATACTTTCTGTTGCTTCTGCTGTTTCTAAAACTTCTGAAACATCAGATTGTTCTTCTGCTTTGGTTTCTTTTTTCTCGATCTTTTCTGCTGGCTTAACTGGCTTAGCAGCTAGAGCTACAAGACTGGTTACTGCTTCGAAAGCTTCGTCAGTAAGGTCTGCTAATTTTTCAACAGTGGCTGATGCTGACTCTGAATCAACACCTTTCTCGATAAGAGATGCCATTCTTTTCATATTTTTTTCTTTTTTAATCATTTCAGCTTCTTTATTCTTATAAGCTGCAATGATTTCTTCAGAGGCTACTAGTTCATTTTTTAGTGCTTCAATTTGAGCAGCTATTTCTTCATTTGCTTTTGTTTGAGTCTCTGTTGTAGCAGCTAATACTGAATCAAATTCAGCTTTCATTTTTTGCATGTTTTCATCGCTAGCGGCTACAGCTGTTTCAGCTGCGCTTAATTGATTCTTAAGTTGGGCTATTGTATTATTAGCTTCAACTAAAGCATTAGTATTTGTACTAATATTTTCAATTTTTTCAAAAATTTCGGCAACTTGTTTTTCTAAACTCATAATATTATTCTCCTGAGTATTTGCTTGATTTGAAGATACACCTATTTTTTTAAAACTATCGTTTTTTTCTCTATTACTAATACTAGCCTTACCAAATTTTAAATTATCTGAATTAAAGATTATACTTTCTGGATTAGCTGGCTTATTAACAAATCCCTTTCCAGAGAATGTTATATCTCTTAATACTCTTCCTATCTTATAGTTTTCATGCTCACCTTGTCCACCATAAGCTCTTAAGTGTTTGGTTAAATATGCTGTTGTTTCATTTCTTGGTAGTATATTATACTTTCCAGTGCTTTTATCTATTAAACCATAATCAAAACCCTTAAAAAAGCACTCCATACTAACATATTTTTCCCCATTTTGAATTTCATTAATTAATTCTTCTGCTCTATTTTTTAGTTCTGGATTACTATAACCAGTATAAATAACAGAACCGGTTAATATATGAAATTTATTTGGTAAACTATCAATAGAAGTATTATCGTTAATTAATATGCCTTCTTGTGTTATTGGCCAATTAGCTGTAATATGACCAACAATAATATTTTCGTCATGCTCTAAATTGGTTGGTTTGTGAGTTGGTGTATTTTTAGCATTCCAAACTTCTACTTTATCAAAAATATCATCATTTTTATTCCAAGAACTAGTAACTAAAATAGACTGAACATAATATAGATCTTGATCTTCTAGACTTGCAATGGCCTTTAGTTCTGGAGCAGATTCTGTGCTGAATGGCTCTGATGGAGCTGCTAATGTAGCATATGTAACACAAGCTTTTGTTGATAATACTTCAGATAAACCATCATTTTCTTCAGATTTATATACAATCATTATTATGATCCTTAATGTGGATTATTCAATATCAGAATTATACACCAAGCTATAAAAATAGGCTTTATTGTATTTTTGTTCTTCTGAAGTTAAGGCTTTATCTAAATCTATAGAGATATTTTTAGACCAATCCAAATAATGGCTATAAATATGAGATATCTTAATATTATTTATATCATTTAATTTAGATAAAATTATTTCATCATTAATAACAGTTAATGGATCAAGAGAAAGGAACACTTTGGTTTTAGCACTTTCTGCTTCATCATATTCTGTGCTAGATAAACTTCTCATATTTTTTTTACTATAAAATTCTAATAGTACTGGATTTAAAATTTCTGATATTTTATCCTGAGTAGCTATAGCCCACAATTGAATATTTGCTCCGGTCCTTGGTCCAAATTGTTTGGTCTTTCTTTTTTCACTATCTTTAGAATTTTTTGGTCTTCCTTGTTGGGGTTGACCTTTTTGAATATCAGGCAATGGTGCAGAAGTGTTTGTAGTTGGTGGGGCTTTCATTTCTAGACCAGTTTTTTCTCCATTTTTTTTCTTTTCTAGTTCTAGTCCTACTTGACTTGGGGCTGCTAAACCATTTTGTAAAGCTATCTTTTTTAGAGATTCTTCAACTTGTGGATCATACCAAGGTCCAGACTTATTAACCATACGACCACTATCTCTATCTCTTGACTCTCTATTAAGACGTGTTCTTTCAAGATCGGGATCAAATCCAAATATTCTTTGTAGCATCTCATCGGAGACAAGATTTCTATCAGCTAGTTGTACTAATAGAGCTTTCTCTGCATCCTCATTACTAAGATCCATTCTATCAAATTCTATTTTAGCTGGATATCTAAAGCCCATCGCTTTTTGTACCTCTATCATTTCTTGCTTCCAAAACGCTATTAGTTTTCTTCTTCCGTATTGAAGTCTTTGTGTCAAAGTTTTTAATGAAATGAAATTATTAGTTGTACCAGAAGCGCCATATGTGCCTGTTAGTGTCGGAGGAATTCCTAAACCAGCATAAATACTATTAAGATGCGGAGTATATTTTGCTTCTCCTAGGAACTGATGTACTGTAGTTTTACTTTCTATTAATTCAATATCTGGACCCCATACAAGATCCATTGTTCCACCACCAACATTATTTTCTAGTATCGCACTTAGTTTACTAGCAGCGGCTGCTGTTGGTGCAATTTTATGTTCTAAACTACCTAGTTTAAAAATACGAATATTACTTATGGCTCCATCAAGAGCGGCTAAATCTGCTAATTTTAATTTTTCAATAATATTAATATCATCCATAATAGCATATATCATAGGATATGCCCAAGTTTGCCAATCATCTTTTTTATAATGAAATACTAATGTTTTATTAGGATCTAGAGGATATTGTTTTTTACTTTTAGCTGCTTCAATTACTTGAGATGGTAATTGATTTATAATTGCTTGTTCTGATTCATTCTTGGGATTATTAATAACTTTTCTTAAAGCTGCTGGTAAAGATATAGCATATGTTTTATTTCCAACAAAAGAAGATAATGAGCCACCAATAACATCAACATATACTGGATCTATAAAAGTATATTTCCATGGTATTTCTCTTTTTTCTATTTTTGATCCTTCACTATCTATAGAAAAATCAGCTTCGGCAACTGCTTTATATAAACTATCTGCAACCTTAAGACTAATTTTAGCTGTCTGTTTATTTATAACAACATTTCCAACTTTATATAAATTATTAAGAAATCTTTCACTACGATCTTCTCCATTAACCTTATCAAACCAATTACGATAGAATCTTTCTATTCTTTTATTAGGATGAACCGGTCTTATTCCTTGACTGGCAAAATCAGACATAAGATCTATAACATTTTTAACTAATCCTACTCTGTCATAGATAACAGATGCTTTTCTAAAAATTAACTTAAGTTGAGTTGGTATGCTTTCTTCTGGTCGAAAGTAATCATAATCGCTACGAGTTAATCCTGGGCGACTGCTAGTATCTCCTGTTAAATTAGAAAAATCTAGTCTATATCGACTTTGATTAGCTACGGCTTTATCTATTAATCCATATTCATCTAAGCTTTTGCCAATTTCTTTAAAAGCTTCTCTTTTATCGGTCAAATCATCTGACCATGTTATGTAAGCTTCTTCAGGTTTTAGTGGACTAGCGTCTTGTATAACTTCGTTTTTGGTCTTTTTTCTTGGCATAATAGTATTGTATTAGTATTGTGATAGATTTATAGTAAATTACACCAAGCTATCTGTAAACTCCTTTATATATATTATCGTTTGCTCCTTCGGTAAACCAATTTGGTCCTTTATACATATTTCCTGACTGTTTCATTCCTTTATCTCTTAGATTAGAACCTATGACGTCATAATTTAATGGTTCTGATGCTCTATTTATTTGTCTCGCTAACATATTTGCTATTACTAAAGCACTATATCGGTCTTTTCTTAATTTACCCTTCTTACCATTTGGTAATTTAACTTCAGGAGTATCCCAGCGATCTCTGGCTCCTCCGGCGGAGCTAGTTTGTGTCATTACTATAGTTGTCAATTCATTTTTTAGTTCTTCGATTTCTAGAATAAGTTCACTCTCACTATCATATAGATTATCAAAAGATGTTTCCATTATGTCTTTATTTTCTTTATCTAAAGCTAAAGCTAAACTCAATTGATCGAATCTGGGAAAAATAAGTAGTTTATCTTCTAAGTCTTTTCTTAAACCATGATTAGCCTGAGCTGTCCAATCTGCTCTGGCGAATTGAACTAATTCAAGTATATGTAATCCTGATTCATGATCAGTATCTTTTTCTTTATTTTCGATAATTGGCCATATTAGATTTTCACCAACATCTAGTTTTGATGGATCATGTAACACTTCTTCGATTGCTACTCCGCCTCCTTGAGCATCCATGCCTAATTTAGCACAAGGAAATGTTTTCATTAAATTTCTTATTTTTCTAGCACAGAATCCATAAAAATCATGCTCTAATACTAATCCAGTTTTTTGACGTTCTTTGAAATTATTACGATTAGTGGTCCAACAGTAAACTACTCGATTATGATCCGGATGTAATTCTAGTATAACTATACTAAAATTATCTTTTTCCGATGCTGGATCCACACCATATACATATTGTAAATCTGGTTTACCTGATGTTGAAACATCAAAAAATATTGGTTTGTCATTAATAATAACTGGTTTACTTTCGCTACAGACACAACTTTCAATTAAACTACGTTTAAAAAATCCATCACTATCTTCTGTGAAACACGCAGCATATTCCATATTATATATGCCAGTATGTATTGTAGCTTTAGAACGAGATACTTGTTTATCATCCATAAATCCTTTTGGAACTAATTCATAAGGAATACGAATAATGCTATAGTCTTTCCAGTTAAAGCTATCTGGAACCTCACCCTTAAATAATTCCTCTAGTTTATGCTTATCTCCTTTACTTTCTATTATGCTTTTATATCTTTTCCAATAACTAGCAAAATGTTTAAAACTATAGTCTGCTGTTCCAGCAATTATTGCTTGATTATTTTTTTTAGTTTGTAAAACTTCTAATTCTTCACTCCATAATCCACTATCTTTCATAGCTTGTTTACGAGCTTCTTCTTTAACATTCTGAATAGGACTGGCGCTTACAGCAGCGAAACCAGAAACTACTGTTTCATAAATTTCTGGAGATATTGAAGCAAATTCGTCAGCAATAATAATATGAGCACGTAAACCTCTGATTTTTTCTCCTGTTCCTAGTGGTACAGCAATCGTCCAACTATCTCCTAATCTTATAGTGCATCGGTCAACATCTCTTCTTGGACCATCATTATTACCACTAAAGATACTTCTTAAAACTGGGCTATTATTCCAAATATTTTCCATATATTCAAAAATAATTTTACTCTGCCTAAAAGCGGAACCTACTATTACTATCTTTGTACCAGGAACAAAAATACATTTTAATAAAGAATATAGCGCTAAGATAAAGCTTTTACCAAAACCACGGGTTGCAACGAACATAGGAAATGGACGGTCCCAAAATTCCTGAAGAAGAACAACTTGTATAGGATGTAGTTCTATATTAAATAAGAGTTTAACTGTTGTTCCCATATATTTAGGATCTCTTAATAGTCTTAAAAGATGCAGATCTGGTCTTTCTATATCGATCTTTGAGCGACCAATCATAGGATTATTTGGTATAACGAGACTATCAAGATCACCAAGACCTAACCATGCATCTTGATAAAGCTTTACATTATTGTTTGCCATATGTTTCCGCCATTCTTTTCATTATACATAAGGCCACTTCTTCTGCATTATCTGTACTTCCACAATAAATAATATGAACATTATATTTAATACTAATCTCTGTTAAAGATTTTAAAATATATTTACCAGTAATTTTTAAATTATTCCATAGTCTTCTTGGCACTGTTGATCCCACCGGATAGTCTAATAGACTGTTTAATGTAAATTCCATAAGGATAAATTTATGCCTATATTCCACCATTCGTTCCATCTCATTTATGAATCTTTTTTCAGTTATATTTCCAGCAATTTCACTAACGCTTCTTTTTCTTTCTATGGTGAAAATATTTTCTAATCCTTCTATACTATAGTCCCCAGTATCTAACTTTTTATTAGCAACAGCAAATTCTGGGAACTCCCAGGGATGTTGTTCTCTAGTATCGATAATAATAGTAAATGGATTAGTAGCCATATTATTTTTTAAATTGATTTTGTTTATTCATTAATAGTTGTTGAAAAAAACCAACGTATGATTCTTCGTTATTTTTAATATAATCATGATGAATTTTGCAGAGACAAATACCATTAAGAGGATGATATCTTAAGCCGGGAAAATCGGCCCACTTATTAATATGATGGGCGTGAATTTTTTTACGACTATTACAATTGGGCCACTGACAAGTATTGTGGTCTCGTGTTTTGATTAATTTTCTCCATTGTTTATATTGTGGATCATTATAGTTTCTCATGGTCATCTCTTGATGTTATACTTTCATCATTTAATATTGGAATATCTACTTTATTATCTTGATATTCATGATAATTATATAATTGAGAGCGAGCCTTGTCTGTTGCCATGCTTAAAATGGCCATTTCCCTTCCTTCTTTCTCCCTAACATCTTCTTCTTCTAGCATTCGTATCAAACCTACCCAGCTACTTTTTCCGTCTTCTATTCTTTTGATTCGTTGTTCACGGGTGGCCTTAAGATCTTTACTAATTTTTTGATACTCGGATAATAATTTAGTATATTCATTTGTATAGCTTGCCACACTATTTCGTGCGAAACTAAGCTGATTTTCTAAATTGGTTAATCTATTAATATCTCTTTGATCTTCAGGTTTTTCATATTCTTTATCAACAAGCTTTTGTAATTTTTCAGTTTCACTAATATGACGTTTTCTTTCTTTCATGCTTCGGTTAATAAGAATATCTATGGTGATAAATTGTTTAATCTGAAGTTCTTCGGCGGGCAAAACATCTTCTCGAAATTGTTTGATTAAATTTATCCATATTTCTTCAAAATATTCTAATTCCCCACTCTCACTATCAAATTGACGAGAAATTTCTTTCCAGAATGTTTTACTATGAAGCTTTTGTTTCAGTGTATTATATTCGTTTTTAGTATCATCATTAATATAAAGTTGATTTTCAATTATGTAACGTTTAACGGGACTTTCGTTACGATTTAAGTGGGTGGCCATCTGTTCTATAGTTAAAGAATCAATATTATCTTTGATAAATTTTTCTTCTTCTAAACTTAGTTGTCCGCGTTTTTTACTCATCGTTATTACTATCTAATATGTCGTTTTTAATATGATTAAATAATTTGTCAGAATCAGCTTTATTAACTCTTACTCCATTTTTAAGTTTAAGATAAATTTCTCTTAATTCTCCATTAAGTTTATCTTCTATCTTTTCTAGAATCTCTTTAACTGCAACATCTTGAGCAGAGTCGGTGGGGGTTTCAAATACGTTACCATAATCTTTAATATCATCTATTGTTGTTAGATGCATAAGATTTTTTTTATTAGTATTACGATTTAACCATTTATAGAATAGATCACAATCATTTTTATTTTTATATTTTGAACAATTACTATTACTATTTTTTAAATACTGATCATAAAAAGGACAAGTTAAGCAGGGTTTGTTGGGTCGTTGATAGTTGTCTCTTTTGTAATTAAATAATCTGTTACGAACGTGGGTCCATAGAAAATTTTCTAGGGGCCTATTATGATCGTAATTTTTTAATCCTTCAATAGCAAATATGGTTATTTGTTGGCGCATATCATCAATATCATGATATCCAAATTTAAATTTATAGGCCAATTTTTTTGTTATTATATCTATAACATTTAAAAAGTCTTGTTCATTAACACCATATAAGTTATCTTTATTCTTCTTCTTTATTATTTTCTTCTTGTTGTTTTTTTTCACTAGATATTATCTTTGTTGTATTATTTTGGTCATATAAGCATTGTGCAATACTTTTGGTTTGATCAATTTTAAGATCATTTGAAACATCTACTCCAATAGATTTGACTGTTAAAACAGAAGGAATTATAGGTTCATTAGTCATTTTTTCTTGCCTTTGATGAAGTTTGATCTAATATATTATAGTTAAAGTACACTTTTTGTCAAAAGGAACTAATTTATGAAAACATATAAAAAATGGACAGCCACTGAACTTCAGTATATTAAAGATAATCTTAATGCGTATAGTGATGGGGCATTGGCCGCAAAATTAAGCAGTATGACGGGTGAAACTGTATCAACAGCTATGATTCGTCGCCAAAGAAGAAAAATAGGAATTAATAAGCCAAGGGGCCGTCCAAGGAAGAATCCTGTTATTAATGATGTTTCTGTTGCAAATGATAGTTGATATGAAAAATTTATTATTTTTTGTATTTTGTATTATTAGCTGTAATATTGCGTATTCTTGTGATTATTTTCAGCATTATTCTCAGCCAGTAGCATATGCGTATCAACAACCAATAGTTCCATCGTATCAAGTTTCAAATAATGTATTTTATGTTCCTGTGATTGTGCAGGAGAATAGGATGATAACAACTGTGGAAAATAGGCTAATATATGTTCCTGTAATCTATAATACTTATAGATACAATTATTATCCCTCCGTAATAAACTATGGTTACTATAATAATCAATGGGTAAAATATAACTATTAGCATAATTAATGAATCATAGTTTGAAAAGAGGCAAGCATCAATTTGGTGCTTGCTTTTTTTTATAAGTTTGTGGAAAATGGCTATTAAACTGGCCAATTAGTTTATAAGGTTGGAGTTTTGTCTAGACCACCGGGGGCTTTTATCGGTTTTTTATTGGGAGTCAGTGGAAATGAAAAAACCCCCTTTGATGTAAACTCTTGTACCATAAGACTTTACATCGAGCGTTGGCGGCCGCGTTTGCCGTAAACTCTTGTCGCATAAGGATTTATGAACCTTACGAAACTTTCAGCAAAAATCCTATTGAAGTCTCAAGAAAAGTATGATATAATGTCGATATAAGGGAAAGAAAGAGAGGGTATGATGGATAAGAACAAAGTGAATGATGTTCTCAAGGCTATCTGGGGTAGCGAAACGTACAATGTGGTGCTACTGTTCACGCCAGATGGTAGGCTGTTTGCTGAGTGTGACGCTACGATGGATCGACGTAGGCTTACGGACAGCAACTACGAAGAAGTATTGAACGATATGTTCTATAACTTCTGTATGGAAAAGGCATCGTGGATGGGCGTCTCATGATCCCCATATAAGGGGGGATTGACAGACTGAAAAAGATTAGGTATAATCTGAGCATCACACCACTGGAGAAGATAGCAATGGTTGGAACGAAGCGAAGCATGGTTGAGGGTATCGCGGAGAAGGTTGGCGTGACGGGCGATCAGGCTCGTGAGATTGTGCAGGCTACGCTTGACAGCATGATCGAAACGCTCGCTACAACGGGACGTATCGAACTGCGAAACTTCGGCGTGTTCACTGTAAAGGTGACTGCTCCTCGCAAGGCTCGCAATCCGCGAACGGGCGAGAGTGTGATGATCGGGGAGCGTAGGGTGGTGCGGTTCAAGGCTGGAAAGGTTATGGCCGAAAGGATCGGTTGAACCTAAACCCTTATGGCTAAAGACTTTACGTCGAGCCGGGGCGGTCACGTTTGCTGTAAACTCTTACCCTGTAAGCACTTGCGAACCTTACGGTATTGTAAGGAAACTTTTTTGTTGACACTCAAGATGGGTATGGTATAATGTCGATATAAGAGTAAGAGAGAAAGAGGAGAATGCAAGATGTTCCAGATTGGCGATAAGGTGGTTGTAGATAGTGTTTCTGGTGTGATCGTTGGCTGGCACTTTGATGAAGGTAACGTGTGGAATGTTCGTCTGGCCGATGGATCGACGGTCGAAATGGCCGATGATCTCTCTACGGTAGCGTCATGGATGAGCAACTAGGCTCGCCCTTAAGAGGGGATTGACAAACAAAAAGATTTCTGTAAAATAGATTCATCACCACAAAGGAAAAAGAAATGTTTGGCACTGCTTATGCTAATCGAAAGAACAGCCTCAACACTATCTTCGCGTCTATGATCGCTGGCAAGTATACTAGTGTGATAGATCCGAAGGGCAGGGTATACGCTGGCCTTGTCAATGCTATCATGCGTGAGGATGGTAGTGGTCGTAACTGGATCGTGACCATCACGAATCAGACCACGAGCGAAAAGGTTTTCATTCACGCAACGTGACCTAAAGCCTTGTCGCATAAGACTTTGCGGCGAGGCGGGCCGGCCGCGTTTTTCGTAAACTCTTACGCATCAACGACTTACGAACCTTACGATCTTTTAAGGAAACTTTTTGCTTGACGCTCAAGAATACCATGGTATAATGTCGATATAAGAAAGAAAGAGAGAAAAAAATGGAAAAAGCAACTCATATCAACGACTTCATCAGTAGCCTTCCTAAGATCGTACAGAAAAAGGTGTGGAAGGTGGTCGATGAGAATGGTGCGGTCGTGCAGTTCGTTGGCTCTACCGACAATCGGAAAATGACTGCACAGAAGTATATCGACGACAAGTATCCTGGCAGGGATTTGATTCTTCTTTTCTCTCACTTCAAGGGACTGACCACCCTTCGCTAGAGGGGTTGACGCGGTAAAAAAGTTTCTGTAAAATACGTTCATCACTACCACCAAGAGGAAAACGACAATGGCCACTAAGTTCAAGATCATCGAAGATGCCAAGCGACAGGCTCGCATGTGCTTTCTCGGAATGGCAACACGGCATCAGCCATCACTTGCCGATGGTGTGTACGGCCCGATCCACAGCGAAAAGGTTCACAAGTTCAACCGCAAGGCTCTCCGCAAAGGAAGCAAGAACAAGCCTGAAAAGGTTGACCCCCGCTACAATGGGGGTGAAGATACCATGATCGTACCTGTTGGCAAGCCCGGTTCGTCCGAACGCAAGGCCGCTTTGGCCGAGCAGTATGCTGCGATTCTGGCCTGCGGCGAGGAACTTTCCCCCTTCGGATGGAGGGGTTGACGCAAAGCGTTACGCTGTAAGACTTTACGGCGAACGCGGCCGGCCCGGCTTGACATAAACTCTTATCAGCAAAAGAGTTGCGACAAAAAAGATTTTTCAAGAAAAGGGGGTTGACAAGCCGATAATACTCTGTAGAATCAGTGCATCACCCCAACGGAGAACGACGATGCTCAACGACTTCGACGATGTGAACGGTATCCTGGCCGACCTTGCGGAGCAGGGTATTCTTGAGCCGATGATCGAACCGATTGACGATCCCGATCTGGAAATCAACTACTGGGATTGGGCAGAAGTGGTCGGTATCGTTGACGATGTGTGTCCAAATGAACCTTTTTGGGCCAATGTTTTTTAGGCTTGACAGAGATTATCTTTCTGGTAAACTACCTTTTATAGAAAGCAAAAGATGCACCAAAACGATAAAGAGATGATTTTGATTTTAGTGGTATCGTTCACAATAGCTGTTTCTGTCTTTACTAGTTATACCCCTATTCTTTGAGAAGATATAATAAGATGAGTCACCCCGATCCCCTGTTCGATCCCGATAACTCTTATGAGGATGATAACGTGGACTATAACTACGATGACCATGACGATTTCTACGGCGATGATCTGGACGCTGATGAAATGATCGACCAATGGGATGATAACTACGATGATAGTATGGATGGCGATCATGATAGTGCCATGAGTTCGTGCGGCTGGGGAACCGATGAGGACTACGGATACTATGGCGATGATGATCGTGAGGATTTCCATAGTGATGACGGCTACGGAAGTTACGACGATTGAGCCTAAAGCCTTGCCGCATAACACTTTGCGGCGAGGCGGGCCGCCCGCATTTGACGCAAACTCTTTAGATTCAAGACCTTAGAACAATCCCAAGAATCTTTTATTTTCTTGTTGACACCTAAAGGCTAGACTGTATAATGTCGATATAAGAACATCACCCCAAAGGAAAGAACATGACTCACGCACAAGCGACTAAGATGGTTCTCGGAAAGCGTAACCGGGGCCAGCGTAAGATTGGCAACAATACCTACGCATACATTCAGGCCGATGGTAGCGTTGCCATCGAACTGCATGGTACTAATGTGGTGGTGATTTATCCGGATGATAGCGTGATGCTCAATAGCGGCGGCTGGCATACAAGCACCACGAAGGATCGTATCAACAAGTATAGCCCGGTGCGAGTGTACCAGAAGAACTACGAATGGTTCCTCAGCGACGGTACTCCGTTCGAGGATCGGATGATCGTGACCCCCGATTGGGTGGTTGCTCCCGTCTGAGCCTAAAGCCTTGCCGCATAAGACTTTGCGGCGAGGCCGGCCGCCCGCCTTTTTCCTAAACTCTTGTAGACAAACGAGTTAGCACAAAAACTTTTTTCTAATGCCAACCCTTGACAAATGCCGATAATAGATGTAGACTTGGTGGTATTCAACAACGAGGAGAAGATATGAGCGATGCTGTGCTGGTTCCTGTGCGTCATGACAACGTGAGTTTCAAGTATCATGGTAAGGACTTTGCGGGTGAGGTTCGTCGAGTGTATGACAAGCCCAAGGGACATTTGATGATCGTGAAGATCGAAGAGGGTAAGTATAGGTCATGCTATCTGGAACAGTGCGAGGGATTGACCATTCACCTGTCTCAGCCGAACTAGTCGGCTCGCTGACGGTGCTGTAGTCAGCAGGATAGTCGGCTCTTGACAGAAAACACTTGGAAAGGTAGAATGGTGCAGATATGAGTGAAATCCTGTTGTGGTTTGTGGGGATTGTCGGGATTATTGGTCTAGGGTGTTTTATCTCCTGGGCTATGGAAACTCTGGATATAAATCTTTAAAGAAGGGAGCCAAGGATGGCCGATATCTATATAGACTGGAATAGTTTCGGTGTGGGACTTGTTGTTGGTTCTGTGTGTGTTTGGCTTGTTTGTGATCTTGTTTTTCCAGTAAGGAAGTAAAATGACCAATAAGGATAAGATTGTGCTCTCTGTGGCGTTTATCTGTGGTTGTATCGCAACTTTTCTTATGGGGTGAAAAATGCTCTATGGAATCCCTATGATTGTGGAAGCATTAAAGAAAATGAATGACTCTAAGGCTAAGTGATCTAAAGCCCTGTGGCGTAAGACTTTACGCTGCAAGGCCGCGCCCGCGTTTGACGTAAACTCTTTACCAGTAAGGAGTTAGAACAAAATAAAAGATTTCGCTTGATTTCTCAAGTTGTATCTGGTAAAATGTCGATAATAGAAGTAGAAGAAAGAGAGAAAGATGAGTAATCCGTATAGTCCGTTTTGGCTTAGTAATACCATTAACTTTACCTATGATGGTGAAGATTTATGGGGTACTATTCTTGATTTTGGTGATGGTTGTTTTAAACTGGTCACCAAACAGGGTGTGAAAGAATACTACCATGATAAAATCACTAATCTTGTGTTGTATCAATGCAGGGTTGATGAGTTTCGCAAAGATTATGCCTATCGTAATGATGAGAGATTCAAGTATCTGCACGATTACTATGGGCCTTATGTTGAGCCGTATCCGTGGAAAGAAGATTAGGCTTGACAACTAAAGTTTGGTCGTGTAGAATGTCGATATAAGAGAAGAAAGAAAGAGGAAAGAAGATGACTAGTGATTGCTGCAATGCTCGGATTGTTATGGGTGATATTTGCTCACGGTGCAAGGAACACTGTGAAGTTGGTTTCTATGGTAGCGATGACGGATATGATGCTGCCCGTGAAGCGTTCAATAATGGCTATGGCCCTCCGGTGACTCGGCGTCAGCGTTGGGAAGAACAGGAAGAGGCTGATGAGTTTCGTCGTAGTGGTTGGTAATAACAAGGAGAAAAAGATGGCATCGTGCGTTGTTACTGTTACGGATACGTTTGGTGGTGAGGCTAACTATGGTTGGGTCAAGCGTTACGAGTTTACTCCTCGGAACCCTGAATCTCAGCGTAGTGTGATTCGACAGGCTAAGGCATTGGCTAATATGACTGCGGTCAAAGCCGATACCTATGACTATGGTGACGGATATACTGTGAAGCCGCGAGGATACAACCAGATTATCTTCGTAGATTTTGAGTGAGCCACAAACCCTTGCTGCATAAGACTTTGCGGCACGGGTGGCCGGCCGCATTTTTCGCAAACTCTTACGCCACAAAGACTTGCAACACAAAAGATTTTTTCAAGAGATGGGGCTTGACATGCCGATAATATACTGTAGAATGGGTTCAGTAAGGTTGGTTTCACTACACGAAAGGGTTTCTATGAACGATGTGATTCTGTTTGGTTCGATTGCTACGATTGTTGTTTGCTGCCTCGCTATGTTTGCCGCGTATGGCATCTATGGTGGTGTGCATGGTTCACTCTCTACTGCTAAGGCTGGAGAGTTCTATAACTTTGAATATCTTCAGCCTAACGCTGGTGATCCTGAGCGTTTTCTTGCGAAGGTGCTGAGTGTTCATACTCTTGATGAAGGTGCTATTCGCAGACTCAATGCTCGTAGCAACTATCGTCGCCATGATAGCCAGTTTGTGCGTACTAACCATCTGGTAACGTGCCAGACTGCTGATGGTAAGATTCGCAACTTCTATGCTGAACGTACGGTGAACTGCCGTAGGCCATTGCTGGCTGGTGCAGCATTCAAGACCGGCTTGGCTAGTCTTCTCTTCTGATTTTCTCGTGGTGGTGAAAAGGGTTCTCGCTCTAAGTTCTTGCAAGCCAAGAGTTTAGGGCGAGGCCCGCCGCCCGCGTTTCTCGTAAACTCTTATACGACAAGGATTTAGAGAAAACTTCAAGAAAGTATTGACAATGCTCGATACTAATGTATACTGGCGACTGCTAACCAACCAGTGGGGACTAAGTATGTGTCCGATTAGCAGCATGAATGTTGAAGCGATTTCTTCACTCAATCTGAAGGGTCGTGGCGGAAAAGAGCAGATGCTCCATGATATTCTCACACGGCATAGCGGATGGAAGAGGGATAGCCATATTCTGTATGACTATTCTAATGATTTGTTGGGATGTTTGGTTGAGTGCAAGAAACAGCAGGACTTGCAGTGGATTGACCCTAGCAAGTATCACAGTATCACGGATGAACAAAAAGATATTGTGTTCCTGTTTCTGGTGATTAACAAGAGTGGCACTGTTGATATTGCGTTTACTGTGCGGGTTGGTGACTTTATCGGTCGGATTTGGACAAATGAACACATTAAGGATGCTTGGGAGTATATCCAGAAGTATCCGAAAGACCAGATTAAATCATCGGTGAAGGTGCGTTCGTTCTATAAGAATAACCAAGACATTATCACTACAGTTTACAAGAGGGTATGATGTATCAGATTGGTAATATTGTTCATGATATTATGCAGGATGAGGACGTTATTATCATTGACGTATCAGATAAGACTAATCCTCCGATGTATTTGGTGCTTAATCATGCTAATGATAAGTATTATGTATCGGAGGATGATATTGTTTTGACCTAAAGTGTTGGTATATAAGAGTTTAGGGCGAT
>Ga0315906_10003017_pt1 | contig 22663 bp, 18 predicted proteins | sample LakEriMetagenome_4_FD_203526 | JGI IMG/M metagenome (GOLD analysis project Ga0315906, IMG submission 203526) | Freshwater fungal communities from buoy surface, Lake Erie, Ohio, United States - Buoy 2 MA122 | ecosystem: Environmental > Aquatic > Freshwater > Lake > Lake biofilm | place: USA...
GATCCCACCGCCGCCCGGGCCGCGGGATTCTCGGCGACGCGCCCATTGCGCCTCCTCCTGCTGCATGCCCACGGACGGGCGGACCTGCAGGTCGAGACGGTGACACTCGACCTCGACCGCGACGACACCGATGGAGACGGATTGCCGGACGTCTGGGAGTTGGTCGGCATCGGCGACATGAAAAGTGGTGCTGCGGAGGATCCGGATCGGGACGGGCGCTCCAACGCCCAGGAATTCGCCGCAGGAACCTCTCCCTTGGATCTCCGGTTGTTGCCCCCGTCATCGGCGGCCGAAACCCTTCGCTGGCTGGGACCAGCCGACCGCACCTATGCCCTGGAACGGGCGACAGACCTCGCCGCGCCGTTCCTGCCCGTGATCAGCGGGATTCCTGGAAAGACCGGGACGAACTCAGTGGCAGATCCCACTCCCCCATCGCCGGGCTTTCCACGGTTCTATCGGATCCGCGCTGAGTGACCGGCGAGACGATCGGGATGTGTTCGACCTTTTCTCGTGCAAGCCGGAGACCCATCCTGAACCCACATGGCGGAGCGAATGGTGAGCGATGTCCTGACGAAGCCCGACACGGTGCTGGAGGCGGCGTTGCGTCCCGCCGCGTTCGCCGAGTTCACCGGACAGGCCCTGTCCCGGGAACGGTTGGAGATCGCGGTCGAGGCGGCGCGTCGACGCGGTGAACCCATCGACCACGTCCTGCTGAGTGGTCCCCCAGGCTTGGGCAAGACCACCCTCGCGAACATCCTCGCCAAGGCCATGGGGGCCAACCTCCGGGCGACCAGCGGTCCCACCATCGAGAAGGCGGGCGATCTCGCGGGCCTCCTGACCAACCTGGAGGAGGGCGACGTCCTGTTCATCGACGAGATCCATCGACTTCAGAAGACCATCGAGGAGTACCTCTATCCGGCGATGGAGGACTTCAAGTTGGACATCATCATCGACCAGGGCCCGAACGCCCGGAGCGTCCGGCTCAACCTGCCGCGGTTCACGCTGATCGGGGCCACGACCCGGGCCGGCCTCCTGAGCGCCCCCCTCCTCACCCGTTTCGGCATCCGGGAGCGTCTCGACTACTACCCGGCGGACCAGCTCCAGAAGATCATCCAGCGGGCCGCCGGACTCATCAAGGTGAGCCTCGATGAGCACGGGGCGATGGAGATCGCCCGGCGCAGCCGGGGCACGCCCCGGATCGCCAACAACCTCCTGCGCCGGGTCCGCGACTATGCCGAGGTCCGGAGCGATGGGCGGATCACCCGGGAACTCGCCGACAAGGCTCTCGCCATCCTCGAGATCGACCAGCACGGCCTCGACGAGATGGACAAGCGGATCCTGCAGGCGGTCATCACCAAGTTCCACGGCGGGCCTGTCGGGCTGAACTCCCTCGCGGTCGTCGTGGGAGAGGAAGCCGACACGCTCGAGGAGGTCTACGAACCGTATCTGATCATGGAGGGCTACCTCCATCGTACCCCTCAGGGACGGGTGGTCACGGAGCTGGCCTACAAACGTCTCGGGGCCGGGATCACACCCCGGCGGGACCAGGGTTCCCTGCTCTAGGAGCCATCGGAACCCCATCTCATCTCCCCGAGTCAGGCCGTCATCGACGTCTCCGGGACCGGGCGCCTCTGGTGGAGGCGACGGACCCCGTTCCATCCGGCAAGGATCAGAAGCCCCAACTGCAGGGGGCGACCCGCGCTGGTCTCGGGGGCGGTGCACAACTCCGAATAGGAGTAGCCAACGATCGAGAAGCTGTAGGTCCCCGCTGCCAGGGGCCCGTCCGAGGAGAGGGTCGTGGCCAATGAGAACAGGTTCACGGTCTCATTCACCGGAGACGCAGTTGTCACGGACATGGCAACGCCATCGACGGTCGTGCCTGCGATTTCCAACTGGACGAGCACCTCACCGAGAGCCTGCTCGGTTGTGATGTCCGAGAACCCGACGAGACGGAGAAGATGGTCGAAGGACAGGGTCACGGTATCGGTGGCCGCCAAGGTGAAGTCACCTGAGACCGTCCAGACCGAATAGCCGTAGTTGAAGCCCGTGGACAAGGATGCTGACGCCTCAGCCACCGTGTCGAAGGTCAGGCCAACCTGGCCCGGTGCCCCGAACAGCCCAGGCATCAGGGTGGGCTGGCCTTGGATCGTGAGCCCGCTGCCCTGGACATCGGCCCGCGCGAAGTCCGTCAGGCCGATATCCGACACCGAGATGAGTCCGGTCGTGCTACCCAGAGGGCCCAAGGGTGTAGGCGCATACTGTCCGAGGACCACCCCTTGCCCTGCAGGCACGAGCGGGTTGACCACCGTGAAGTTCTCGGGCGGAGGCACCGGGTTGGATGCAGGCCAGGGGATTGGAACGAGGGACTGCGCGGCATCGTAGGTACCCGATGTGGAAACGAAGGAAAACCCGGTCAGGCCCTGACTCTGTTGGGCCTCCGTGAAGGTCTCCACATAGACAGCACCACCAGTCAGGTTTCCCGGAATCGAACCGGTCAGCGTCAGATTCGATACCCGTTGCTGTGAGAAGAAATAGACCGTCTCTGGACCGGCCAATGCCCGCTCCAGAAAAAAGGTGGTCGCCAGGAGTGACAGGGCGCCCAAGGGGGCACGTGGAATGTTGTTTCGTGGGTTCATGGGAAATGATCGATCAGTGGGGATCTCTAGAATGCCGACGGAGCAGGCAGGACCGTGATCACACCAGTCTCCATCAGGAACGGCTCGAATCTCGAACCACGTGGAGAACGCGAAGAGGGCCAAACACCTTACAGCTCCCCGGGCATGCGCCCCGTAACCCCTGGTGAAGCCGGCCATCCCACCGGTCGCCGGAGGTGAGGCGCCCCATGGACCCGGTCTTCCCCGACCAACCTGCTTGCGGGGCGCTTCTTGACGGTCAAAAGGCCGATCCGTAGCGTCTCGCCCCGGGTTGGTGGCCGTAGTTCAATGGTAGAGCCCCAGATTGTGATTCTGGTTGTTGCGGGTTCGAGTCCCGTCGGCCACCCCACCTCCTCTCCGGGGTTCCTTCACCCACCGCGGTGCATCCCCGCTCAGGGTGGGTGCTGAAGAACCCACCCTTCTCCGCCTCCCCGGAACCCACCACCTTCCAACCCTACTTCTCCCCGTCCTTCTTCCGGAAGAGATCGCCCACTGCCTTGGAGGCGTCGCGGATCGCACCTGAGGTCTTGTCGCGCAGCCAATGGGTCCCTTCCTGAGTCTCCTTGAGGAGCCAGGATTTTGATCCGAAGGCCGACAGCAGCTCGGTGTAGACCGCCTGAAGGATGTCCCGCCCGAGCTCGGCCAGTGTGATGCCAGCCCCCTTGCTCCCGAGTCCCGTCAATCGTACCTCCGGAAGCGTGAGACCCGCCGCAGGGGTCGTGACCCCGGCGATGTTCAACCGGGCACGGACGCGCATCCGGTGGATTACAAATTCGTCCACCCGAACCCGCCGTTCCGAGGTGGAGGTCCTGGAGGGCGACGATTTCCCAGAGTCCTGACTCGCCTTCTGGCTCAAGGTGTCCAGCAACTTTCGGATATTGCTGTGGTGGGGAACTCCCTCCACGGCCACCTCGGCATCCGTCACGATGATGGACGTCACGACCACGGTGTTGGATCGAAGCGAAGGGAGGTCCAAGCGGACGTGCACCTCCCCCAGACGCAGGGCATGAGGCTCCTTGAAGGGTGGCGGATTCCCGACAACCAGACCCCGGAGCGTTCCGGAACCCAGTCTTGGAGAGATGTCGACATCGTCGACTGTCACGGTCGTCCCCGTGATGTGGGGCCCCACGGTCTCGATGGCGGCCTTGACGATCCTTCCGAGGTAGAGCTCCAGCAGCAGGAGGACGACCACCAACCCGACGACCGCGATCGCGGCTGCACGAAACCACCTCTTCACCGGGTGAGTTTCAGACCCTCGACCGGAACCTTCAAGTCCCCACACCTCGCTCTGCGACGGTCCGGGGAACAGGCACGATCTACCGGCAAACCGGGGTGTCAGGCGGCCACCGCAGGCCGGGCTGGTTCGCCACCCATCGCCCGATGCATCTCATCGGTCCAGTTCTCGGTGATGTACCGGAACAACCAACCCCGGGAGGACCGGAGGCGCTGGTAGCACTTCTTCAGGTCCAGCACCATGGTGATCCGCCTGTTGGGACAGTTGAGCTCCCCGACGTCGTGGGTTGCCACCACCTCAAACCCGAGGACCCGGGAATGGAACTCGAATGGACTGTGGGCCTCGCCCTCAAAGACGTCGGTGATGTAGTGGGTGAAGGACTTTCGGACCGTTGCCGCCACCGCATCCCGCATGAGCGCGGCCGAGACCAGGAGGTTGCCACGCTGCGAGGGGACGACCGCAAAGCGGCCAATTTCGGCGATCCGGTTGTTCCGGATGAAGGCGTCCAGATCGATGTCCTTGGCCACCAGCTTGAAGCCATAGGCGGCGTAGAGGTCGAGGGGCGGCGCGTAGAGGACGCGGAGGACCCCGACCGGGGCCCCGTCCTGCTCGGCCACAAACCAGGCCACGGAATCGTCCTGGAGCTCCTTCAGGCTGACCAGCTTGTCGTCGGAGGAGATCCAGTGCTTCTCGTCCCTGTAGGTCGAGCGCATCACCTCGAGCGCCTTCCGGCGCCCCCCTTCGTCGGTGATTCGACTCACCTGCAGTTCAGTCTTGGACAACGGCATATTTGGTCCGTCGGGCGGAAGGCTGCCACTCTTTGCCGGAGAGTGTCGAGATGGCGCGCATGATTTGTTCATGGAATGCCGCGACGGGATCCGACGAATGGGCTTCGGGATCCCTCGGTGGTGGCTGGAGAGCCGGCCCGAAATGCACGGACAGGGGTTCCAGATCGCCGATCGGATCGGTGCCCTGGTGCGACGGGAAGCGGATGCCGCCGGGGACCACCGGGATTCCCGACTCGAGGGCGAGCTTGGCGACTCCCACCTGTCCCCGTAGCAATTGGGATGGATGCCGATTGGTGGTCGCCTCGGGGAAGACCCCGATGGACTGGCCCCGGGACAGACGCTCCCGGGCCTGCTCGAAGGGGGAGAGTGGACTCTGGAACCGCTTCTTGAACCGGTTCAGGAACCTCGGCTTGGCGTCCTTGCGGACCACCACGATCGGATCGTGCAGGCGGATCACCCATGAGAGGACCGGAATCAGGAGGAAGTTCCAGTCGGCCATGAAGTGCACCATCCGACCGCCCCGGTGGAAGCAGAGCCACGTCGGGACCACCACCGCCTCGGGACGCTGGCTGTGATTGAGCGCCAGGATGAAGGGGTCGCGTTCCGGCGCCACGTGCTCGAGCCCGTGCATCTCCCGGACCTGCCACCTCGAGATCGAGGTCACCACCCGGCACACCCCGCGGATGGTCCGGTCCTTCCGCAGATGCGGCAGGGGACGACGCCAGAGTTCCATCGGGGACGGCACGCCCGGACGCATCCCGGCGGCGGGAGCTGCTGTGGTGGTTTCGGATCCCATGGAGCGGCCTCCTCATGCGGGTCCCGACCACCCCATCGCAAGCAGTTTCGCGGAGGATCAATGGATGCGTGGACCCGATGAGGTGCCTTTTGGATGTCAGGCGACCCCTGGAATGACGCGGCGACAGCTTGCACGCGCCGCATCGCCTCTCCTAGGTTCGGGGTCTGCGCTGCATGAAAGTGTACATCGACGGTGAGTTCTTCGACGAGGCCAACGCCAAGGTGAGCGTCTTCGACCATGGTCTGCTCTATGGCGACGGGGTCTTCGAGGGCATCCGGATGTACCACAACCGCATCTTCAAGCTCCGGGAGCACATCGAGCGCCTCTTCTGGTCGGCCAAGGCCATCCTCCTCGACATCCCGATGACCCCCGAGGAGCTGATGGCTGCAACCGTCGAGACCTGCCGACGCAACAATCTCCGCGAGGGCTACATCCGACTCCTCGTCACCCGGGGCAAGGGCACGCTTGGGCTCGACCCACGCCGCTGTCCCAAGGCGTCGGTCATCATCATCGCCGCCACGATCCAGCTCTATCCCGAGAAGTACTACGCCGAGGGCCTGACCATCGTCACGGTGCCCACCACCCGGATGTTGGCCAACTCGGTCAACCCGGCCATCAAGTCGCTCAACTACCTCAACAACATCCTGGCCCGCATCGAGGCCAACAACGCGGGCGTCGAGGAGGCCATCATGCTCAACGCCGAGGGGTTCGTGGCGGAATGCACGGGGGACAACATCTTCATCGTGCAGAAAGGCCGCCTGTACACACCACCCCTCAGCGCCGGCGCCCTCTATGGGATCACGCGGAACACGGTCCTGGACTGCGCCCGGGACCTTGGGATCCAGGCATCCGAGCCGAACCTGACCCGATACGACCTCTACATTGCGGACGAGATGTTCCTGACCGGCACGGCCGCGGAGATTGTCCCAGTCGTCAAGGTTGACGGCCGGGTGATCGGCTCTGGAAAACCCGGGCCGGTGACGGCCCGCCTGATCGCGGAGTTCCGGGAGCGGACCAAGACCGACGGCGAGGTCATCTTCGACTGATCCGGCCGACCGCTGGGGTCCTCACGGCGTCCGCGGGATCCCTTCCTTCCCCACCCCGCTTGACGCCGGGCTGGGTCGTGCGGACCTTCGGCAGTCCGCTATGCAATGCCAGTTCTGCAAAAAAGCCCCTGCCAAGGTCCACTACACCCAGATCGTCGCCAACGAGGTCAAGAAGGTGGATTTGTGCGAGTCGTGCGCGAAGGAGAAGGGTGTGGATGACCCGACCGGGTTCTCCATCGCCGACGTCCTGCTGGGACTGGGTGCCTCCCAGAAGATGGAGGAGGCGACGACCTCGACAGGCGCCTCGGTGACGTGTCCCGGATGCGGTTTCACCCAGTCGGATTTCAAGAAGACAGGACGGCTGGGATGCTCGCGATGTTACGATGTGTTCGCCGATGGGCTTGAGCAGCTTCTGAAGGGCATGCACCGGGGGACCCAGCACAAGGGCAAGTTCCCTCCCGCACTCCAGCGGGCTGCCGATTCCCAGAACCTTCTCGATCGGCTCGAGTCGGATCTGCAGTCGGCCATCGCCAAGGAGGATTTCGAGCTCGCAGCCACACTCCGGGACCAGATCAAGGAGGCCCGGAAGACCACCCCGAGCCCCTGAAACCCCGACGCGATGAAGATCCTCGAGTTCCTGTCCGCACCCCAGGAGTCCTGCCAGCGCGGCGGACCCAACGACCAGATCGTCCTGTCCTCCCGCGTCCGCCTGGCGCGGAACGTCGCCGACATCCCCTTCCCGGGCCACGCCAAGAAGGCCGACCGCGTCCGCTCCTACGAGCTCCTGATGCCCCTGGTCGCCGGGATGCCCCAGCTGGGGCCCGACCCATTCGCGAGCGGCCTCGACAAGCTCACTGCCCTCGACAAGCAGGTGCTGGTCGAACGGCACCTGATCAGCCGCGAGCTGGCAGCCAAGAGCGGTGGCAGCGGCTTTGTCCTCAACCGGGCTGAGAGCTTCTGCGTGATGGTGAACGAGGAGGACCACCTGCGGATGCAGGCGCTCCGTCCAGGACTCCAGCTGAAGCAGGCCTGGCTCGCACTCGACGCCCTCGACTCATCCCTCCAGGAGAAGGTGCCGTTCGCATTCACCGAGCAGTACGGCTACCTGACCGCGTGTCCGACCAACCTCGGGACCGGGATACGGGTGAGCGCGATGCTCCACCTGCCCGGCCTGGTCCTCGCCGAACACATCAACCAGATCATCCAGGCCGTGAACAAGCTGGGGCTCGCGGTCCGCGGTCTCTATGGCGAGGGCACCGAGGCCCTTGGCAACATCTTCCAGGTCTCCAACCAGCAGACGCTCGGGGAGTCGGAGAGTGAGATCGTGGAGCGGCTCAACAAGGTCGCCCTGCAGATCATCGAGGCCGAGCAGAATGCCCGGGCTGCGCAGCTCGAGAAGAAGCCCCGGCAGCTGTTCAACCAGATCGGACGCGCCTACGGAGCCCTCAGCCAGGCCCATGTGATCGCCTCGAAGGAGACGATGAACCAGCTGAGTCTCCTGAGGCTCGGTGTCGACCTCGGGATGTTCGAGGGGATCTCGAAGTCGTCCGTGGACGAGCTGTTCCTGATCAGCCAGCCTTGGCACCTCCAGATGACCCATCCGGAGAAGCTGGACGCCGAGCAGCGCGATGCACTCCGGGCGGAGATGCTCCGGGAGCGGATGAAACGGTTCCCCGTACCCGACCACACGCGGGCGACCGCCAAGCCAGCTTGAAGAACCCCGCCGAAGGGCACTGAGCCCTCCGATGGAGGCGCGCTGACCCGGCCGTGGCCCAAGATCTTTTGACCTGACTCGCCAAGATGCCCAGATTGAGGCTACTTTCCGGCCTGAAGAAGGACCGGAACCCCACACCCCCATGAGTGACGAGAACTTGAACAGCTTCACACCCCGGGCCCAGCAGGTGCTTGCACTGGCACGGAAGGAGGCGGATCGCTTCGGACACAACTTCGTCGGAACCGAACACCTCCTCCTCGGCCTGATCAAGCTGGGACAGGGCGTCGCCGTGAACGTCCTCCAACGCATGGGATTGGACCTCGAGAACGTCCGTCACGAGGTCGAGAAGGAGGTCCGGAGCAGCGGCGGCGAGACGAAGTCGGGGGGCAGCCCGAACTACACCCCCCGGGTGAAGAAGGTGTTGGCTCTGGCCGCCCGCGAAGCCAAGGCCCTCAACCACACCTATGTGGGCACCGAGCACATCCTGCTCGGCCTGCTGCGCGAGGGCGACGGTGTGGCGGCGAAGGTGCTCAAGAACCTCGATGTCGACATCGAGGCCTGCCGCCAGGAGGTCCTCAAGGAGCTCGATCCCGGTTTCCAGCAGAACGAGGGCGAGGAATCTGCGGGCGAACCCTCCGGGGAACCGCCCGTCAAGGCCGGCAAGTCCGAGGAAGGCAAGAAGGGCGTCAAGACCCCCGCCCTCAAGGCATTTGGACGGGATCTCACGGAACTGGCCAAGAAGGGGGAGATGGATCCGGTCATCGGCCGTCAGGGCGAGATCGAGCGCGTGATCCAGATCCTCTGCCGCCGGACCAAGAACAACCCCGTCCTCCTCGGCGAGGCCGGCGTCGGCAAGACCGCCATCGTCGAGGGCCTCGCCCAGGAGATCGCCAAGGGCAACGTGCCCGAGATCCTCGCCGCCAAGCGCGTCGTCACCCTCGACCTCGCACTCATGGTGGCCGGGACCAAATACCGCGGCCAGTTCGAGGAACGCATCAAGGCGGTCATGGACGAGATCAAGAAGTCCAAGAACATCATCCTCTTCATCGACGAGCTGCACACCATCGTCGGCGCCGGCTCGGCCGAGGGCACGATGGACGCCTCCAACATCTTCAAGCCCGCCCTGAGCCGAGGGGAGATGCAGATCGTCGGCGCCACCACCCTGAACGAGTACCGGAAGTACATCGAGAAAGACTCCGCCCTCGAGCGCCGGTTCCAGACCGTCAAGGTCGAGCCTCCGAACGTCGAAGACGCGATCACCATCCTCACCGGCCTCAAGCCGAAGTACGAGGAACACCACAAGGCGGAGTTCGATCCCGAGGCCATCCGCGCGTGCGTCCAGCTCTCCGACCGCTACATCACCGCCCGGTTCCTCCCCGACAAGGCCATCGACGTGATGGATGAGGCTGGCGCGAAGGCCCGGATCGGGGCCATGCAGCGGCCACCTGACGTCAAGGACATCGAGGCGGAGATCGAGCGTCTCCGGCAGCAGAAGGAGCAGGCCATCAAGGACCAGGATTTCGAGGGGGCGGCCCAGCTCCGCGACAAGGAGAAGGCCACGAAGGAGAACCTCGACCGCATCCTGGCCGAGTGGAAGACCCACAAGGAGGAGCGCCGGGTCCGTGTCACTGAGGACGACATCCTGCAGGTCGTCGCGAAGTGGACCGGCATCCCGCTCCAGCGCATGGGCCAGACCGAGACCCAGAAGCTCCTCAACGTCGAGATCGAGCTGGGCAAGGTGGTGATCGGCCAGAAGGACGCAGTGACCGCCCTGGCCAAATCCCTACGCAGGGCCCGGGCTGACCTCAAGGATCCCAAGCGTCCCATTGGCTGCTTCGCCCTCCTAGGGCCCACCGGCGTCGGCAAGACCCTCCTGGCCCGTACCCTCGCGGAGCAGATGTTCGGATCCGCCCAGAGCTTCATCCAGCTCGACATGAGCGAGTACATGGAGAAGTTCACGGTCAGCCGTCTGATCGGCTCCCCGCCCGGCTACGTCGGCTACGAGGAGGGTGGCCAGCTCACCGAGAAGGTCCGCCGCCAGCCGTATTCCGTGGTGCTGTTCGACGAGATCGAGAAGGCCCACCCGGACGTCATGAACATGCTCCTGCAGATCCTGGAGGAGGGTAAGCTGACCGATTCCCTGGGTCGCGCCGTGGACTTCCGGAACACCATCATCCTCCTGACCTCGAACGTCGGATCCGACGTCCTCCGCAAGAGCAACGTGATCGGGTTCGGCAAGTCTAGCGACGTGGCCGACTACGACACCATGCGGAGCAAGACGCTGGACGAGGCGAAGAAGTTCTTCCGTCCGGAGTTCCTGAACCGGCTCGACGACATCATCGTGTTCCGGACCCTCGGCAAGCCCGAGCTGGTCGAGATCCTCGAGCTCGAGATCAAGAAGGTCCTCGAGCGCATCTCGCGCCGGAACGTGAACGTGGTCCTGGACGCTCCCGCGAAGGACTTCCTCATCGGCAAGGGCTTCGACCCGCAATACGGCGCCCGACCGATGCGCCGCGCCGTCGAGCGCGAGCTGGAGGACCCCCTGGCCGAGGAGATCCTGCGGGGGACCCTCGTGGAGGGCGAACCCGTCCAGGTCACCTCGGACGGGAAGAAGCTGATCTTCTCTCAGGGCAAGTCCGATTCGGCCGGTGCCGCCGAGGGTGCCCTCGCCTCCTAGTTCACCGCCGGGAAACGTCTTGGAAACGGGGCCATCCGGGGCTTGCCACGAAACAGGCCCTGTCCCAACCATTTCATGGACCAACGAGGAAGCCCCATGACGGACCTCAATCCTGCAACAGAGGGATCGGACCGGATCGAACTCGGCTCGCGCATGCTGGCCCGGGCCACCGCCGGCATCCCCTACCGCCTCCGCCTCGCCTCGTCGACCGAGGACCTCCGCGCGGCCCAGACCCTGAGGTTCCTGGTGTTCAACCTGGAGCTCAACGAGGGCCTCGAGAGTTCGTTCTCCACCCTGCGCGACGAGGACCCCTTCGATGCGATCTGCGACCACCTGCTGGTCGAAAACAAGGACACCGGCGAGGTCGTTGGGACCTACCGGCTCCAGACCGGTCGCGTCGCCGCCAAGAACCGTGGGTTCTACTCGGAACAGGAATTCGACTTCACCCCGTTCCGGCCCATCCAGGACGAGATCGTCGAACTGGGCCGGGCCTGCGTCCATGTCGACCACCGCAGTCTCCCGGTCATCGGACTCCTCTGGCAGGGCATCTCGGACTATGCCCGCAACGCCGGAGCACGGTATCTGGTGGGCTGCAGTTCGCTGACCAGCCAGGACCCCACCGTCGGTGCCGCGGCCTTCCAGGACCTTTCCAGGGATCATCTCGTGGAACCGGCCTTCCGGACTTCCCCGCGACCCGAATACGTCTGCCCGCTCGACGTGGTCGCCCCAAACCCGCCCAAGATCCCCAAGCTGCTCCGCGCCTACCTGTCCTTCGGTGCCAAGATCTGCGGGGCCCCGGCCATCGACCGTGAGTTCAAGACCATCGATTTCCTCACCTTGATCGACCTCAACCAGTTGCCGCTCGCCACCCGGCGGATCCTCGGTCGATCCTAGCCCTCCGGTCTCCGGACATCCGCATCAGTGTCACTGGTGCAAGAGGGGGCCATCCGAAGACATGTCCGCCTCCTCCCTACCCCCTACCCCCTCCCTCTCGAAGGGACAGGTCTTCGTGCGACGGCTGGGGAGCACCATGGTGCTCTGGGCAATCGTCCTGACCGCCATCTTCTCGACGAATCCGATCGTGGCCAATGCGGTCTTCCTGCTGCTGATGCTGATCCTGGCAGGGGCCGGCCTGTGGGAGTTCTATGGCCTGATCGAGAAACGAGGACTCAAGTGCTTCAAATGGTGGGGACTCGTCGCCGGCATCGCTCTGATGTCGAGCACCCACTACTACGTCACCCACGCCAAGGACTACCAACTCCTCGCCGCCAAACCCAACGACTTCGAGACCGGTGTCCTCGTCCTGTTCGTCCTGGGCCTGTGCCTCCGCCAGTTGTTCGACGCCCACAATCCGCAGGGCTTCGCGGGCATCGCCACCACCCTCATGGGACTGATGTACGTGCCTTGGCTGCTCAACTTCATCCAGAAGATCAACTACCTGACCGGCATCGACGGACGCTTCTATGTTCTGTACCTCCTGATCGTCACGAAGTTCAGCGACGTGGGCGCCTACTGCATCGGTTCCCTGTGCGGTCGCCACAAGATGATCCCCAGGATCAGCCCCGGGAAGACCTGGGAGGGTTTCGCCGGAGCGGTGATGGTCTCGACGGGAGCGTCGGTCGGACTGGCACTCCTCGCCGGGAGTCGACTCAAGGGGTTGACCATTGGACACGCCCTGGTTCTCGGCATGATTCTCAGCGTCGGGGCGGTGGTCGGCGACCTGATCGAGTCGACCTTCAAGCGTGAGGCCGGGGTGAAGGATTCGGGACGACTCTTCCCGGGGATCGGCGGGATCCTCGACCTGATTGACAGTCCCCTGTTCAACGCGCCCCTGCTCTACCTCTACCTCCGCCACGTGCTCGCGGTCTGACCCTCCCGGGCTTCACCCGCTTCCCACCGGCCGCTAGCCTGACCGCACATGCGCGTCCTCCATGTCCATGCCCACTACGACGACTTCGAGTTCGTCGCCGCCGGGACCTTCGAGCTGTGGCGTCGAACCCTTGGCGACCAGTTCCAGGGCCGCATCGTGGTCTGCACCGATGGACGCTCCGGTCACCAGTTCAGGACACGGGAGGAGACCGCCCAGATCCGCCGCGCGGAGCAGGAACGCAGCGCCGCGCTCGGGGCCTACGAGTTCCGTCAGCTTCTCGGACCCGATGGGAGCCCCTTCGGCGAGGCCCGCACCCTCACCACCGACCTCCTCGCATCGCTCTGGCAGGCCATCCGGGAATTCGAGCCCGACTACCTGCTCTGCCCTCCACTTCCAAACGATTCCCTCGCCGGAGTCCACCCGGACCACATCACCGTCGCCGAGGCCATCCGACGGGTGGCCTACATGATCAATGTCCCACACGCCTTCCTCGACGAGTTTCCGGTCGAGGATGAGACGCAGTCCCGCTCGGTCCGGACCCCGGTGATCCTGAACACCTACGACGGCTACATGGCCGGGGCCAACTCGTTCGACCTCGCGGTGGATGTCGAACCGTGTTTCGACCTGATCGCCGAGGAGTCGTGGTGTCACCAGAGCCAGATCAACGAATGGCTCCCCTGGGTGGCTCGGCATCACATCGAACCCACCGCCGATCTCTCCGCCTGGAAGATGAAGCTGCGCCAGCGTTTCGAGCGTCAGGCCCGGGAACTCGGGCTCCCATCGGGTCGGGCCCACGAGGTGTTCAGCGTCAGCAGCTGGGGAATCGTGCCGACGCTCGACCAGCTGCGCCGGGATTTCCCCTCCCTCGTGACGGATGACGCGCGATACGGCCGGCTTGCCGCCCGCCTCCAACGCGCCGGCTGAGAGTCACGCAGATCTGCCGAGGTTGTTGCGAATCTGAAAACTCCGGGCGACGAGGCCCTTCGGGCTTGATGCCTCCACATCGGCTTCGGATCGTCGTGGCCGATGCACCCGTTCCTCCGCCTATCCCTCGGCATCAGCCTCGTCTCCCTGCTGGGATGCCAGCACCACCTGCAGACCACACACAGGCTGGAGGATTCCGAACGGGTCGGCCGCCAGGGCACGAATCGGATCGTCCTTCCAGTGAATCAAGTCGTCACGCCATTCGGACGACAGGTCGAACTCCCCGGACTAAGGCCCCAGGGGCTCGCCCTGTCCCCCGATGGACGGCTGCTGATCACGTCCGGGAAGACCAGCGAACTGATCGTCATGGATCCGGTCTCAGGTGAGATCCGGCAGCGAGTCGACCTGCCCAGCGCCTCCCAGAGCGAACCCCAGCCCTTTGTCCCTTCCTCCAACATCCTGAAGCCCGACAAGGACGCCCTCCTCAGCTTCACGGGCCTCGTGTTCTCGCCCGATGGACGGCACATCGTCCTGAGCAACGTGAAGGGAAGCCTCAAGGTGTTCGAGGTGGCCACCGACGGCACGGTCCGGGGCTCCCATTCGCTCGCACTGCCCCTGGCGAACGCGCCGCGCCGCAAGGAGGAGATCCCGGCTGGACTCGCCTTCTCGAAGGATGGCCAGCGCCTCTACGTCTGTGGAAACCTCTCGAACACCCTCCTCGAGCTGGAATTCCCAACCGGCAAGGTCCTCAGGACATTCCCCGTCGGCGTCGCTCCCTACGACGTGGTGCTCGTGGGCACCGAGGCATACGTGTCGAACTGGGGAGGCCGCAGACCCGAGTCCGGGGATTTGACGGGGCCTGCCGGACGCGGCACCGAGGTCCGGGTGGACCCCGTGCGGCGGATCGCCAGCGAGGGCTCGGTCTCGATCCTGAATCTCGCAGCCACCGCCGCCCAACCACTGGTGGCCGAGGTCGTGACCGGCCTGCATGCCAGCGCCCTCGCCCTCTCGCCCACTGGACGGCACCTGGCCTGCGCAAATGCCGGGAGCGACACGGTCAGCGTCCTCGACACCCGGACCCATGCGGTCGTCGAGACCATCTGGGTGAAGCCCAGGCCGAGTGACCTGTTCGGCGCCTCACCCAATGCCCTGGCCTTCGATCGCTCGGGTCGCCACCTCTATGTCGCGAACGGCACCCAGAATGCGATCGCGGTCGTCGAATTCGATCCTGCGGACAAGGAGTCCCGCTTGGAGGGGCTGATTCCCGCAGGGTGGTTCCCGGGAGCCCTGCTCTTCGACCCGGTCCGCCAGCAGCTGAACGTGGCGAACATCAAGGGACACGCCGCCCAGCCGAAGCCTGCGAAGGAAGGCGCGCCGGGGTCCAAGGGGTTCAACTCCCACATGTACTCGGGCTCCGTGTCACTCATCCCCATCCCGAAGAGAAGGGACCTGGCCAGGTTGTCCGAGACCGTCTGGCGCAACCTCCGCCGCGAGCGGATCAACCAAGCCCTGTTGCCCGCCCGACCCGATCAACCCCCGCGCGCGATCCCGGAGCGGATCGGCGAGCCCAGTCCGATCCAGCACGTAGTCTACGTGATCAAGGAGAACCGGACCTACGACCAGGTCTTCGGCGACGTCCCCGGCGCCAACGGCGATCCCAGCCTCTGCATCTTCGGCGAACGCATCACCCCCAACCAGCACCGGATGGCCCGTGACTTCGTGCTCCTCGACAACACCTACTGCGCCGGGATCCTGAGCGCCGACGGACACCAGTGGAGCACCACGGCCTTCAGCACCGACTACATGGAGAAGTCGTTCGCCGGGTTCCCGCGGAGCTATCCCGACGGGATGGGCGAGGACGAGAACGACGCGCTCGCCTACTCCCCGGCGGGATTCATCTGGGATAGCGCCCTGCGCCATGGCGTCTCGATCCGGAACTATGGAGAGTTCATGGCGCCGTCCGTGCGGTGGCTGGATCCCAAGCGGAAGGGCTCCCCGGACTTCCTCGCCTGCTACCGGGGCTGGAAGGGTCCGGCCAGCGAGGTCCTCTTCGCCAGCTATCCGATGATCGAGACCATCCAGGGGTTCTCGCCGACCAACTACGTGGGCTGGGAGATGTCGGTCCCGGACCAGCATCGAGCCGACTTCATCATCCGCGAACTCGAGGAGTTCACCAAGAAGGGAGAATTCCCCCGGTTGACGATCATCTGCCTACCTAACGACCACACCAGCGGGACAAGCCGGGGCACTCCAACGCCCGCCGCGTGCGTGGCGGACAACGACCTTGCCTTCGGGCGGATCGTCGAAGCCCTGAGCCACTCCCCCTTCTGGAAACAGATGGCGATCCTAGGAATCGAGGACGATCCGCAGGCCGGTTGGGATCATGTCAGCGGCTATCGGACGACCGCGTATGTCGTGAGCCCCTACGCCAAGCGGGGAGCGGTGGTGAGCACGCAGTACAACACCACCAGCCTGCTCCGGACCATCGGGCAGATCCTCGGGATGAAGCCCATGAATCAGTTCGATGCGAGCGCACTGCCGATGTGGGACGCCTTCACCGACACGCCCGACTTCACCCCCTTCAAGGCGCTGCCGACGAACATCCCCCTGGACCAGATGAACCCGGATCCGAAGGCGCTCACCGACCCGGTCCTCAAGGCGGATGCGATCGCCTCGGGAAGGATGAATTTCCGGGAGGTCGATCGAGCGCCGGAGGATGAGCTCAACCGGATCCTTTGGAGGGCGATGAAGGGGACGCGGGAACCGTATCCCGAGTGGGCCATCAGCGCGGACGCCGAGGAGGAGGAAGAGGAGGAGGATCGCTGAAGCGGGGAGGTTTCAGACCCCAGGCAAATCCAACGGAATCCCCCGTCACCAAAGGTCTCAGAATCCACACCCAACGACCCCCCGGGGACGGCGCATAGCCGTCGCATCGGGGAGTCCCACGTCATTGCTCCGGCAGCAGCCAGACGAGGACGTTCTTGTACTGGGGAGCCTCGCAGCTCTTGAGGGTCACCAGATTGTGGACCTTCGCATCCTGCTCGATCCGGACGACATCGACATGGGCGCCATCCTCATTGGTGATGCCCAGAAGCACGTTCCGCTCCCCAAGGGACTGAAGATCGTACCGACCATCGGGTGCCTGGGAAGCCACCGCACTGCAGTCTTGGCGGAGCACGAGGCGCGCATGCATCTGCGATTTCACCGCCAGGTTCTCGAGGAACTGGGCAAGGTTCAGCCCTGGTTCAAAGACCGGGACGATCAGGAGTGCCACCTCGGACAGAAGGATGAACGACAGGTCCCGCCCTCCCGCGGATCCGAGGATGTAACAGACACCCGCCTCGAGGGGTACAGGAACACCGTGACGTGCCACGAAGCCGGAGGCGGTCTGGATGTCCTTCACCTTGTCGGCCAGGGCGGCGATGTCGGCCACGGAGGAAACCTTCGCAAGGATCGCCTCGTCCGACTGGGCCGACGGCAGATCCCATGACTTGATGAACCTGTGGGTCATGTCGACGCATCGTGCCGCATATCGGATCGAGATGCCTTCGGCGAGGCTGTTCACGAAGCTCACCACCACGGGGTTCCCGGAGTTCCCCAACAGATCGGCCGGCTTCTCGACGGATTGGGCCAGCATGTCGATGGACAACGAAGCGTCCCCGGGAACGATTCGGAGGGCCTCCCCCTGCTTGATGCGGGCGATGCCGCTCTGACCAGCGGGCACACGCTGGATGAGACGTCCCACCCGGATGTAGATCACTTCCGTGTGGGACTTGGCGCCGAGGGATACGATCACCTGGAAGGAGTCCCCCCCCATGGTCGTACCTTCGACGGCGAGGAGCTCATCGAGACGGGCATGATTCTGGATCTCCTGCCACTCCAACCGCCCTTTCTGAACCATCAGCTTGTCGAGGGACGCCTCCTTTCCGGCACGATCCCCACCGTTTTTCTGTGTCGCTTTGCGGTCCTGCTTGAGCACCAGGAGGGCGATGGCAACCCCGACACCCAACACGAATACCCCGATCAGGATGTAGATGATCATCGGGTGAGATGGGGCGAGGGCTTGGAGACGTCAGAATGGATCCGTGACGACAGTGGAACGCTGGAAAGGACGGCTCTGGATGTAAACTTCATGGCTGGGGTCGCTGAAGCCCCCAAAACGACAGTTTGACGACTCCTTCCACAAGAGAGTCGGCCACACAGATCCGAATGGGGGAAATAATTCGACCGAATCATGCTCTTTCCGATCCCAGAGTGTCGAGTCTTGGGATGGATGGGATTCATTCTGGCCCCCTTTCGTGGTGCTCCATCTCCCTGATGGCCATGCCATCGCATCCCGCTGCCGTGACGGACACTCCATGGACATGAAAAGGGCGGAGGGGACACCTCCGCCCTGACCTTGTCACATGATCGGGAACGCAACCTCAGTCGAAGGCGTGACCGGCGCAGCAAAGCACATTGCGGAGCTTGTGGCGCACGAGTTCCTTGACCGCCTTGCGGGCAGGTCCGAGGTACTTGCGCGGATCAAATTCCTTCGGCTTGGTCGCAAAGACCTCACGGATCGCGGCCGTCATGGCCATCCGGAGGTCAGTATCGATGTTCACCTTGGTGCAGCCCGTCCGACGAGCCACCTCGATGTCGGCCTCGGGCACACCGGCAGTCTCCTCGCCCATGGCGCCCCCAAACTGGTTGATCTTCTGGGCCAGCTCCTTGGGCACCGAGGAGGCACCGTGCAGGACGAGCGGATAGTCGCCCAGGCCGGCATCCATCAGGGCCTTCTTGATCGCCTTCAGGCGCTCGAGGTCCAGGTGTTGCTCGCCCTTGAACTTGTAGGCCCCGTGGCTGTTTCCGATGGCAACGGCGAGCGAGTCGACGCCCGACTGCTTGACGAACTCCACAGCCTCATCGGGGTGGGTGTAGGCCCCACCCTTGGAATAGCTGCCGCCCTCCTCGCCATCGTCATGTTGGGCACCCACCAGCATGCCCAGCTCGCCCTCGACGACACAGTTGTACTTGTGGGCGTAGTCCACGACCTTCCGGCAGATCTCGACGTTCTTCTCGAAGGGATCATGCGAAGCATCGATCATGACGCTGGTGAATCCCTCGTCGATGCACTGCTTGCAGAGCTCGAAGCTATCACCGTGATCCAGATGCACGGCGATCGGGATCGTGCTCAGGCTCACCGCGGCCTCGATCAGCTTCTTGAGGTATACGGGATGGGCATAGTCCCGGGCACCCTTCGAAATCTGGAGCATCACCGGAGCCTTCTCCTCCTCACAGGCCTCGATGATCGCCTGAAGGAGTTCCATGTTGTTCACGTTGAAGGCGCCGAGGGCGTACTTGCCCTTGAGGGCCTTGGCGAACAGGTCTGTGGTGTGTGTCAGTGGCATAGTTCAACGATGCGTTGGATAACAACGGCCGTCGGGTGGACGACCAAGAGGCGACGTTAGGGAGCCCCCCTTCCGGAGGAAACAGCTTTTTTGGGAGACCAGTGCCCGCCTCCAGAACGCCGCCAGCGGAGCCAACCGTCTGATCCGGCGGTCTCTCCTCGAGTCCACCCACTGCAGGAGTCGTCGGACGTCTGAAGGACTCAGGCCTCCCGAACCCGCCGCCCGCAGAAAACCCGCGAAGGAGTCCAGGTCCTGGACCTCGCCCAGGGGGTTCAGGACCCGTTGCAACCGACGAGGCTCCCACGGATCGCCGGGACACAGACCCACCGATTCCACCGCAAACCTGAGGCGTTTCAGCGCCACCCTCCATCGATGCCAGGCGTGGGGCCGCACCTCTCCGAGGCCGGGAGCCCGACGAAACGCCAGCTCGACGAGTCTGCGGATCCACCGGCGGGACTCAGAAAGGGATCGGAGCGCCGCGGAAAGGGGGACGAGCGACTTCATCCGCCGCGGGATGTCTCGACAGAACCAACCCGGCGCAGGACGGCACCGGTGCCGGACACGCCGGGACAACACCAATTCCTCAGCCCGAAGCCGTTGATGGATCTCCCGGGAGACGGACTCGAGCCGTTTGGGAACAGTCCCCAGGAGAGTTAGATGGACCTGGCAGTCGCGTATCCGGGAGAGGCTGTGGAGGAGGGCCTTGAGCCGTTTCCGGGCCTTCGGTGGGGACACCGTCGAATCCAGCGCCACAATCCAGTCCGACCACACCACCAGACGACGGGTCACGACCCGAAGATCGTGAACGGATTCCACTGAACACCGCTGCCTGCAGGCACGGAGCCTCTTCCTGAACCGCTTGAGATCCTGGTCCACGGCCGCGTGAACCCCCTCCCACCAGTATAGGAACCGGCGGGTGGGACCAAGGTCCTCCACCCTTGGGATCCATTGAGCGAGGACCACCCGAGGGACAGTGGTCACCCTGGTGGACCATGAAAGCCGCGATGCTTGGGTTGAGGAGGTCGCCACGGTCCAGATCGACTGCAGCATTTGCCGACAGCATTCCGACAGGGTCTCCCCAGCCGCCTGAGCCGTCACACCGGGCAATCCCAAGCCCGGTGGACTATCGGCACTGGGCCTGGTGGCGCAAGGCGTGGTCGACGAGCACGAGGGCAGTCATGGCCTCGACCATTGGAACTGCGCGGGGCAGCACACAGGGGTCATGTCGCCCGCGTCCCTTGAGCGTGGTGTTCCGTCCCGCCACATCGACGGTGTCCTGCTCATGCATCACGGTGGCGACAGGCTTGAACGCGACGCGGAAGTAGACGGTCTCCCCGTTCGAGATGCCCCCCTGGACCCCTCCGCTGCGGTTGGTCACGGTCCGGATGCGACCATCGACATTACGGAACGCGTCATTGTGTTCCGTGCCGGTGTGACTGATGGCATCGAAGCCACTTCCGATGTCGAACCCCTTGGTCGCCGGCAGCGAGAGCATCGCCTTCGCGAGGTCGGCCTCAAGACGGTCGAACACGGGGGATCCCCAGCCGACAGGGACGCCACGGGCAATGCCCGTGACGATGCCACCGACGCTGTCTCCCTCGCTCCTCACGGCCTCGATGAGACGGATCATCTCCTCCGCAATTCTGGGATCGGGGCATCGGACGATGTTGGACTCGATCTCAGCGGTGGTGACCCGCTCGACGTCGATCTCGGCCCTGATCTGCTGGACCTGGGTCACGGCGGCCAGGACCTCGACCCCCCAGCGATCCCGGAGGAGTTTCTTGGCAATGGCACCTGCCGCCACCCTGCCGATCGTCTCCCGGGCGCTGCTCCGACCACCTCCAGGCCACGCCCGGATGCCGTACTTGGTCTGGTAGGTGAAATCCGCATGGGAAGGCCTGTAGGTCGCGGCCATCTCGGAGTAGGCCTCAGGACGGAAATCCTCGTTCTTCACCCACATCGAGATGGGGGTGCCGAGCGTCATGCCTTCGAAGGTCCCACTCTGGATCTGGACCGTGTCCGATTCCTTCCGGGGAGTGGTGATCTTGGATTGGCCGGGGCGGCGGCGATCGAGGTCCGGCTGGATGTCCGCCTCGGTCAGGGGCAACCGCGGGGGGCAACCATCCACCACGACGCCGACGCCTCCACCATGGGATTCCCCCCAGGTCGTGATGCGGAACAGTTGTCCAAAGACGTTGCCCATGCCGGCGGGAGCCTGAGCCAAACCCGGTCCCGGAAAAAGGGGGAATCAGACCTGAGCCAGGTGGCTCATCCGAGGGGCGCTGGTGGCCCAGACCTGGGGGAGAGGGAGGCCCGGCGGATCCCAAACACCCATCCCATGGCACCCAACACCCCAGCGCCAACCATCCATGCTGGGGACGAAGGTACACCCGTCCACCACAGGACCCCGGCACTGATGGCTGGACCCCCACCCAACCCCAGACCGATCAAGGCCTCGTGGAAGCCACCCTGCTCAGCATGGGAGTGGGAGTGGTCCATCGAGTAGTACAGGGAGGAGTAATAGAGGAGCGCCGACGCCCAACCAAAACCCACCTGTGCCACCACAAGGCCCCAGACCGTCGGCGAGATCATGGTCCCCACGAAGCCCAGGAACAGGAACAGGAAGGCACAGACGAACCAGTCGAACCGGTAGTGCCATCCATCCCACCACCAGAGTTTCAGGAAGGCGAAGGCCCGGACGTAGAACCAGGCCGACAACACCAAACCCGCCTCGGCGACGGAGAGGCCAACCCTGGAGGCAATCCCTGGTGCCATCACCATGATCGTGTTGATGGCCATGTAGTTGAATGGGTTCGCGATCCAGGCCAGGCGGACAAAATACCGGGGCTGCCCTTCGGAATCCTTCCGCTGGGAAGACTCCGAGGGAGGAGGGAGGGTGGCAATCCATCGGGCCCGTTGCCGCTCCAGGGGCCAGGTGGCGATCCACTGGATGCCGTGGATGCCCAAGGGCAGCCAGTAGAGGCTCGTGGGACCCAGCCTCTCGAAGATCCATCCACCGGTCGACAACCCCACCGCAGCCATCGTGGCCCAGACCACGTTGTAGAGGCCAACCCGGTCCGGCAGCCGCCGGGGATCCTCGTGCTCACTGACCAGTGCCTCGAGGATCGGCCACGTGAAACACAGGGCAACGGTCCAGATCCCCAGGCAGATCAGCTGTCCCCACTGTGTCGGCACAGTCCAGCCCACCAACAGCGCCAAGGACATCCCACCAAAACCGATCCGCAGGGAGGGGAAGAGTCCACGCCGCTGTCCAAAGCGCCCCGCCTGCCATGAGGCGATGCCGTAGACGAAGCCGTGCACGGCACCGACCACGAGATTGTTGAGGTTGCTGAAGCCGTAGTCCTCACGGAGCAGGAACATCAGGAAATTCACATAGTAGGCCGTGGCGAAGGAGTTGGATCCCTCGAGGACATACAGGGGTAGCCGGGAGCGCGACACGAGACCGAACGGGACGCCCCGGGAAAGCCATCCGTCAACGGTTTTGTCCGGCATCCAGGACCGCACCCCAGCCTAGGGGCAGGACGCCAAGGGATTCGATCGCCAGAAGAC
>Ga0315906_10003018_pt1 | contig 22661 bp, 19 predicted proteins | sample LakEriMetagenome_4_FD_203526 | JGI IMG/M metagenome (GOLD analysis project Ga0315906, IMG submission 203526) | Freshwater fungal communities from buoy surface, Lake Erie, Ohio, United States - Buoy 2 MA122 | ecosystem: Environmental > Aquatic > Freshwater > Lake > Lake biofilm | place: USA...
TTGTTGAACTATTTGAAATATCAGGAAGAAAAGCACTGTTAGGCATACCTGTTGTTGATTGGCCTGTCAAAATCGAAACCTACAACCTTTCCAATGGCGTCTACCTGTTAACCATTCGCAATGATCGTCAGGTTTTCAAAACCCAAAGGGTTGTGGTGGTTGGCAGGTGATCATCATTTGGATCTGACCTGACTCCACTTCTTGATCTGCCACATAGCCCTGCCGGTGCATACCACGTTTCCATCCAGGTCTGTAGCCCTAGACTCTGTTTCGTAGAACACGGAATCGTTCTTATCCAACACAAGGATCACATCCTGTTCAAATTTCTTTGGATCAATATCGTATAGACAATGAACTTCTCCTTTTGCTCTATAATGATACTCCATGTGTAAAGATTTCAATACCATTCTATATTTGGAGGGCTCAAGCAAAGTCATCACCGCCAACCCGGCTACATATTCGCAAAGTGCAGCCAATACACAGGCATGGATGCTGTTGACATGGTTGCGGTTGACTCTTTTGTTGGGCAGCTTTACCCCTACCCTTCCTTTCGAAATGGAGTATACACGAAAACCATGCGGAGCATTGAAGGGAATGGCTTTCCTCAAAATCAAGTTCAACAAAAACCGGTAAAACCGGGATTGCTCCGACTTTTCAGCAATCGACCATATCCATTTATCCTTCATCGGGAAACAGGTTTGATAGATGGCTCATTGAAATGCGCATTTCCGAATCAAGCTTGCCCACAATGTCGGATACGGACCTGATCTCATCTATTAACTCGGATGACTTGCCTGCGCACCACAGGTTGTTGTAGTTGCCAGGTTTTATGGCCTGCTCCAACCTCTTCAATCCTTGTATGTGAACCAATGCCTTGAAATATTTCCTGGTGAACCTGTTCCTGGACAAATACTTCTCCAAAAAGCCTTGTTTGTATCCGATTTGCCTGGCAAACGGCGTTTCAATTATTGAACAAGGGGTACCCGAAAGCCGCTCGGTCATGACAATATCATCCATCCCGGCATTTACAACCGCGTTCTTATACGCATCGCTTATGGTGGCCTCCTTGGAAGCAATGAACAAGGTTCCGATGGAGACTCCTTGCGCTCCCAGGGCCAAACTTGAAACAATGCCTGCCCCAGTGGCAATTCCACCAGCGGCAACTACTGGCAGGGAAGGAAACTCCTTGCTAAGGGCTGGAATCAACACCGAAAGCGGATGCGGTCCCGCGTGTCCTCCCGCACCCTGTCCAACCGCCACAAACCCGTCGCAGCCCAATGATGCGGCCTTTTCTGCATGCTTCAAATTGGTGACGTCGCAATACACCTTGGCGCCATAGCTTCGTGCCTGCTCAATTACTTTTTGCGGGCTTCCCAGAGATGTAATGTAAAACGGAACCTTAGAAGCCACACAGACCTTCAAATGGTCGTCCATGTAGCTGTTTGTCTTCTGAACAATCAGATTCACTCCGAAATTACCTTTGGCGTTCGTTTCCTTTTTGATGGAATGAAGTGCTTCTATCACTTCAGATAGGCGGTTTCCATCCCTGAAGTTCAAGGTTGGGAATACGCCCATGATACCTGATAGCAGTGCCTCCCTCAACATGCTTTCATTGGAAACCAAAAACATTGGCGCCATTATAATCGGTAGCTGAATGCCAAGTTGTTTGGTAAGATCATTCCCTTTGAAAAAAGCCATCCTAAAGCCGTTTGAAGTTTCCGTCATATTACCTCAAAATTGCCTTATTTTGTTTCAATCAACAAGAAAAAACCATGTCCGTTGTAAAACTATTCGACATCCTTGAGCACCAATTGAAAAACGTTCCTCAGGAATCCGCCTTGGCCGGAAAAGAGAATGGAAAATGGGTGTCGTACAGCACAGAGCAGTTTAAAAGCATCTCAGATAACGTAAGTTACGGATTACTTCAACTGGGTATTGGAGTCGGGGATAAAGTTGCGCTGATATCGAATAACAGGCCGGAATGGAATTTTGCTGATATGGGAATATTGCAAACAGGTGCCATCAATGTACCCATTTATCCTACCATCAGCGACCATGACCTCCGTTTCATATTGCTGGATGCCGAGGTGAAAATCGTATTGGTATCTTCTGCCGAGCTGGAATCAAAAACCCGTAAGGCCTGCCACGGCATGGTGAGCCCCCCAGCTATTTACACTTTCAACCAAGTGGATGGTGCCAAGCATTTCAAGGAACTGATCCAATTGGGAGAAAGCAATCAAAACCCTCAGAAGCTGCACAGCATAAAGGAGGGCATACAACCAACTGACTTGGCAACCCTTCTTTACACATCCGGAACAACCGGTGACCCCAAAGGTGTCATGTTGTGCCATAGCAACCTGGTGAGCAACTTTATTTCAGTGAAAGACCTCCCCCCGGTGAAAGCAGGAGATCGGGTACTGAGTTTCCTACCCTTGAATCACATTTATGAGAGGATGCTCACCTACTTGTATATGTATCTGGGTGCATCCGTGTGGTATGCCGAGAGCATGGAAACCATTGGCGATAACATCAGGGAGCTGAAACCCGTGGCCTTTTCAGCGGTACCTCGACTCATAGAAAAAGTGTACGACCGTATCGTATCCAAAGGAAGCTCCTTGGAGGGAACCAAGAAGAAACTGTTCTTCTGGGCTGTTGAGTTAGGATTGAAATATGACCCGGAAAAGCCAGGTTCATTATCCTACAGGATTCAATTGGCATTGGCTAACAAGATAATCTTCACGAAGTGGCGCGAGGCACTGGGTGGAAATGTGAAAGCCATCGTTTCGGGTGGAGCGGCGCTGAACCCTAAACTTGCACGAATATTCTGGGCGGCGGGTATCCCGATTCTGGAGGGCTACGGATTGACAGAAACCTCACCTGTGATAACCGTGAACACATTGGAGCCTGGAGGAATGGGAGTTGGAACCGTAGGAAGAGTCATCAGCCAGGTCCAGGTCAAAATCGCAGAGGACGGCGAAATATTGACCAAAGGGCCTAATCTGATGATGGGATATTATAAAAGACCTGATCTAACCGCCGAAGTCATCGATGGAGAAGGATGGTTCCATACCGGTGATATCGGAGAGTGGAAAGGGGACAAGCTTCGAATCACTGATCGCAAGAAGGAAATCTTCAAAACATCGGGTGGGAAATACATCGCACCCCAATACATCGAAAACAAGCTCAAGGAATCCAGGTTCATAGAACAAGCCATGGTCATCGGAGAAAATCAAAAATTCGCCTCGGCACTCATAGTACCTGCATTCGCCCACATAAGGGAATGGGGTAACCAGATGGGACTTGCTTTCGAATCGGATTTGGAAATCTCATCACACCCCGAGGTGAAGAAAAAAATAAACGAGGAAATAGAGCTTATCAACAAGTCACTTGGTAATTTTGAGGCCATCAAAAAGGCCGAATTGCTTCCCGCCGAGTTCTCTATCCAAAAAGGTGAAATGACGCCAAAACTGAGTTTGAAACGCAAGGTTATCATTGAAAACAACAGGACTATTGTCGATCGGATCTACAACCTTTAAAGTCTGAACCTACACATAATCGACAACCACTGAAAACAGATATGCCCAAATGCTTACCATGGCAATGAAAAAAACGATTATTCCAACCTTCAGCGTTATGGCCTTATTCGCCATTTACTCTTGCGGCAACCAACCCGTTAAACCCGTTGACCTGGCCGACCCGGAAATGGAGCAGAACGATACAGCCGGATTGGAAAACGATGTTGACTACATGGAGGATCTAGGTGTCATGTCCGACAGCGACTTTGTCGAGTTGAATGACACCACCAATCAAGAGGAACTTACTTCATCCGATAGCTCATCTGGCCCAAAAGTGAACATGACCCCTCCTGCCAATTCCTCGCTGAAAACCGTCACGGCTGTTTTCAAATCCGTATCCTGCAATAAAACAGATTGTGAACTCTTTTTCGAATCCGCAGATGAAAACAAGTTGTCGTTTTGCGGTTCATATGGCGAGTTCGTATCGGCAGATTTCAGAGTGGCCAACAAGGAACTTGTAGGCAAGTCTTTCGTGATCATCTACAAGAACGCCGTTCCACCCTCCTCGCCGGATGAGGACGAAAAGGCAAAAAAAACCGAACCTTGCAACATCATCATTTTCGCAAAACAACAATAGCCGGTTCCAGATAACATACGGAACAAAGCTCACCCATAAACTCGACCGACATGAATCGCAACATAAAAAAAGTGGCCGTTCTTGGCTCAGGAATCATGGGCTCGAGGATCGCATGTCATTTTGCGAATGCCGGATTTGAAGTGGTTTTGCTGGACATACCCGCAAAGGAGGTAACCGATACCTCCTTGAAGAAGCTTCGGAACTCAATAGTTGACCAATCACTTCAGAAAACTGTTGCGTCCAACCCCTCTCCGCTATACCGAAAATCATATCTGAATCGCATATCCACAGGCAACTTCGAGGATGACATGCATCTGATCGGAACATGTGATTGGATTATCGAAGCCGTAATCGAAAAGTTGGACATAAAACAGCAACTTTTCGAAAAAGTGGAAAAACACCGTAAGCCAGGAACAATCGTATCCTCCAACACGTCGGGTATTCCGGTAAGCGAAATCAGCATAGGGAGGTCCGATGATTTCCGCAGGAATTTTTGCGGAACCCACTTTTTCAACCCTCCAAGATACCTCCGGTTGTTGGAGATCATTCCCACTGTCGACACCAGCAGCGAACTGATATCATTCCTGGTCGACTTCGGAACAACGGTTCTGGGCAAGGAAACAATAATCTGCAAGGACTCGCCTGCATTCATAGCGAACCGTGTAGGAGTTTATGCAATCATGTCGCTGCTGCATTTCGTAGACAAAGGCGACTGGACCGTTGAAGAGGTGGATCGATTAACGGGACCCGTGCTGGGACGCCCGAAATCGGCCACATTCCGAACCACCGATGTGGTGGGCCTTGACACCATGATTCATGTTGCAAATGGATTACACGCCAACTGCGAGCATGACGAGCAACGGCATATGTTTGAGTTACCGGCATTCGTTAAGACCATGGCTGAACGAAAATGGCTTGGCGACAAGACCGGACAAGGGTTCTATAAGAAAACAAAGGACGCTAACGGAAAAACGGAAATCCTTTCGCTGAATCTGAAGACCCTGGATTACCACACCCAGAAAAAGAGTCGATTTGCAACATTGGAGGAGGCAAAAGGCATCGAAAACTTGGACCTTAGACTGAAATGCCTGTTCAATGGAAAAGACAAGGCGGGGGCCTTCTATCAACACCTGTTTTGTGGTGTTTTCAGCTATGTTTCCCTCAGAATCCCTGAAGTGTCCGATGACTTGCTGAGCATAGACAGGGCCCTGAAAGCAGGGTTCGGATGGGAGTCGGGACCATTTGAAACATGGGATGCGGTAGGTGTGAGTGAGGCTGCCGAGTTGATGCGAAAATCAGGTCTTCCAATCGCATCCTGGGTTGAAGAAATGCTGAAGGATGGCAAAACCAGCTTCTACAAAATTGAGAATGGAAATAGACTCCATTACGATTACCAGTCCAAATCCTATAAACAAGCGGGAACTGAGTCAAAGCCCATTGACCTGAACATCCTGAGAGGAGAAAAGGTTGTTTGGAAAAACCAAGGGTGCAGCCTGTTCGATATCGGTGATGGAGTTTTAAATCTTGAGTTTCACACGAAGATGAACTCCATTGGAGGGGAAGTGCTGCAGGGCATCAACCACTCGATAGATCTGGCGGAAAAGGACTTCAAGGGTTTGGTTATAGGCAACCAAGGTGCAAACTTCTCAGCAGGAGCGAATCTCGCCTTGGTGTTCATGTTTGCTGTCGAGCAGGAGTATGATGAGCTTGATTATGCCATCAGGGCTTTCCAGAACACCAATATGCGTGTCCGTTACTCATCCATACCGGTAGTTGTTGCCCCTCATGGCTTGACCCTGGGCGGCTGCTGTGAGATGTTACTCCATGCAGATAGTGTTGTTGCCGCCGCAGAGACGTATACGGGGTTGGTCGAGTTCGGAGTAGGATTGATACCTGGCGGGGGTGGAACCAAGGAGTTCGCTTTGAGGATAAGCGATGATTACGAAGATGGTGACATGGAGACCAACACCCTCAAAAACCGGTTCCTTACAATTGCAATGGCCAAAGTATCGACCTCTGCCCACGAGGCCTTTGACCTTGGAATCCTATCAAATGGAAAGGACTTGGTGTGCATGAACAATAATCTTTTGCTCCAAAAGGCCAAGGAGAGGGTTCTTTCACTTGCTGAAGGCGGATATACGATGCCCATCAAAAGAAACAACATCCGCGTTCTTGGAAAATCCGCCCTTGGAATGGTTCAAGCAGGAGCCAATGCGATGCTCGCCGGTCATTTTATGTCCTCCCACGACCAATTGATTTCAGAAAAACTGGGCTATATCTTGTGTGGAGGCGACCTTTCCAGCCCCGCATTGGTGTCTGAACAATACCTCTTAGACCTTGAAAGAGAGGCGTTTCTATCACTTTGCGGAGAAAAAAAGACCTTGGAACGTATTCAAAGCATTTTGACATCCGGCAAACCGTTACGAAATTGAAGCTAGTTTATTATTTTTAACCCTTGGGTAACTAGGCCCAAACAGCATGAAACAAGCACCTACCAAAATGAAGTTCATCCTAAAGTTAACGGCTCTTATCCTTTTGTTGCCCTTCCTTGGTTTTTCACAAACCGAGGAGAAGCCCAAATATGCACCGGGAAAGGACAAGCATAAAAACAAGACTGATGAAATCGGGCAGAAGCAAGGTGTTTGGAAGTTTTACAACTCCGGAGGGGAACTGATCCATGAAATCGAATATGTGAACGATGTCCGTCATGGTATGTCCAAGAGGTTTTATCCCTACTCCAAAATAATGGAGGAAACCGAATATCAAAATGGTGTTAAGGAAGGTGCCTATATCCGATATTTCTACTCTGGAAACGTGAAGCAGGAGGGCGAGTATCTGGAGGGGAAGAAACATGGGAAATGGACCAAATATTTTGAATCTGGCGAAGTCCAAGCTGAAACCCCTTACAAAAACGGCAAAAAAGACGGCGAGTGGAAGGTTTATAACCGAAAAGGCACTTTGGTCAGCACGGTGAACTACAAGGACGGCGTGGATGTGGCAGCCGATGCCGCTCAAAAAGCTGAAGCCGAAAAGAAGGCCGCTGAAGCCAAGAAAAAGGCCGATCCTAAAAACCAAAAAGGCGGCAAAGCGACACCTGATCCTAAGAAATGATCCACTGAAATGGACACTTTTCTGCTGACCGGATTTCGGTCTGCTGTGGGTAAGGCCCCTAAAGGCATGTTCCGCTCGGTACGGGCCGATGTGCTTGCCTCCCATGTTATCCGACATCTGGTTTCAACGATTCCGAATTTTGATAAGGAGTGGATAGATGATGTAATCGTTGGCAATGCCACTCCCGAGGCGGAACAAGGTCTGAACCTAGGCCGTATGGTTTCGTTGATGGGGTTGGATACGGTAAAGGTGCCTGGTATGACGGTAAACAGGTATTGCGCATCCGGTCTTGAAACCATCGCCATCGCTTCCGCAAAGATCAAAGCCGGCATGGCTGATTGTATCATTGCAGGAGGGGTTGAAACCATGTCGCCCATTCCGTTTGGGGGCTGGCGAATAGTTCCCAACTATGATGTTGCAAAGGCACACCCCGAGTGGTACTGGGGTATGGGGTTGACCGCAGAGGCCGTAGCAAAGGAGTATAATGTTTCAAGAGGCGACCAGGATGAGTTTTCGTTCCATTCGCACACGAAAGCATTGGATGCCATCAAAAACGGTCGCTTCAAGGACGAAATAGTGCCATTTGAAAACAAGGAGACTTTCCTCGATGAGAACGAAAAAAAGCGCCAACGCGTAACCATTCTTGACACTGATGAGGGACCAAGAGCCGACACCACGGTTGAAAAGCTTGCCTCCTTGAAACCGGTGTTCGATTCCAAAGGCAGCGTGACGGCAGGCAATTCCTCTCAAACCAGCGACGGAGCCGCGTTTGCAATGGTCGTTTCCGAGCGCTTTCTGAAAAAAATAAACGCGACTCCAATCGCCCGATTTATTGGCTACTCGGTCACGGCCCTTGAGCCCCGTATCATGGGGGTTGGGCCTGTTTCCGCCATCCCAAGCGTACTTTCAAAAACCGGAATGTCACTAAACCAGATCGACCTGATTGAACTCAATGAGGCCTTCGCAAGTCAATCACTCGCCGTGATCAGAGAACTCCAACTCGACCCCTCAATAGTGAATGTGAACGGTGGGGCCATTTCCTTGGGCCATCCTCTAGGTTGCACAGGGGCGAAGCTCACCGTACAGGTAATCAATGAGCTTCGTAGACGCAAAAAGAAGTACGGAATGGTAACCATGTGTGTAGGAACAGGCCAAGGCGCCGCAGGTGTTTTTGAGTTCATCAACTAAACCTATTTTTATTTTTTTCGTAGATGACATCACAATCTTGATTGATTGAGTGTTGACTATATTTGAAAAAACGTATTTAAATGGAAAATGCATCCCACAATCCTGCCAAAGGCGGTTCATTCATCATCAGTGAGTCCCATAGTGATGACATATTCATTCCTGAGGAATTCAACGAGGAGCATAAGATGATGGCCTCAATGGCCGATGATTTCCTGGATGCCGAAGTGTTTCCCATACTTGACCGCATTGATGCATTGGAACCTGGCTTGATGCCCTCCTTGCTCGACAAGGCAGGGCAACTGGGACTCCTTGGGGTCTCAATACCTGAGGAGTTCGGTGGCTTTGGTAAGGATTTCATGACCGGAATGCTATTGACTGAAAAAGCAGGTGCTGGCCACTCGTTTGCAGTAGCCATGGCGGCGCACACCGGCATTGGCACGCTTCCGATTTTGTATTTCGGCAACCAATCTCAGAAAGAAAAGTATCTGCCAAAGCTCGCTACAGGTGCGATCAAGGCCTCTTATTGCTTGACTGAACCCGGATCCGGATCTGATGCCTTGGCAGCCAAAACAAAAGCTGTTCTTACTGAAGATGGCAACCACTACATCCTCAACGGTCAAAAAATGTGGATCACCAATGCGGGATTTGCTGATCTTTTCACGGTATTCGCGCAGGTGGATGGCGATAAGTTCACTGGCTTTCTGGTTGAAAAAGGCACACCCGGACTTTCCCTGGGTGAAGAAGAACATAAGATGGGTATTAAAGGTTCATCCACCCGTCAGGTTTTTTTCACCGATTGTAAGGTACCGAAAGAAAACCTGCTTGGGGAAGTCGGCAAAGGACATCTCATCGCATTCAATATCCTGAACATAGGACGTGCAAAACTCGCTGGTGCGGCATTGGGAGGATGCAAACGCGCCACATCCGCATCTGTGGATTATGCCAACACACGTGAACAGTTCAAAGTGCCGATTGCCAAGTTCGGTGCCATACGTCATAAACTTGCTGAACAGGCCATACGGACTTTTGTGATGGAATCCGCCCTCTACCGTGTTAGTTTCCAAATCGACGAAATGGAAAAAAGACTTTTGGCCGATGGCAAGGAATTCAACAAAGCGCTGCTGGGTGCGGCCGAGGAGTATGCGGTTGAATGCGCCATCATGAAAGTCTTCGGGTCGGAGGTTTTGGATTTTGTGGTTGATGAAGGCGTACAGATTTTTGGCGGCTATGGTTACTCATCCGATTTTCCAATGGATAGGGCTTACCGCGATGCGCGAATCAACAGGATTTTTGAAGGCACCAACGAGATAAACCGGTTACTCATGTTGGACATGCTGCTTAAGCGTGCCATGAAAGGAGAAATCGACCTGATGACACCTGCGCAAAACGTACAAAAGGATCTGATGTCAATACCTGACTTCGGACCCGCTGATGATGCGCCCTTCTCACAAGAGCGTAAACTTGTGTCGAACATGAAAAAGGCGGCGCTGATGGTTGCCGGTAGCGCAGTGCAAAAGTTCATGATGAAGCTGACCACCGAGCAGGAAATCATCATGAACATATCCGATATGCTCATCGAAATATTCGCAAGTGAATCCGTTTTGCTGCGCGTTGAAAAACTGGCCGGCATGCGAGGACCGGATGGTTGTGCCCTGCATATGGACATCATGAAGACATTCATCAACGACAGTGCCGATCGCGTGTTTGTTGCTGGCAAAAACGCTATCAATTCCATGTCGGAAGGTGATGAGGCCCGCCTGTTGATGATGGGACTGAAACGATTTACCAAGTCAACCCCTTTCAATGCCAAGGACGCCCGAAGGAGAATTGCGAAGGAATTGCTTATGCATGGCAAATACTGCTTTTAAAAGGTCTCCTTCAATCCCAACCCAATGAGAAAGTCTCGATGGCGGATTCTGGGTATAGCCATTGTTGCTTCCTTGTCAATAGCAACTGCGTGGCATTTTGATCTTATCCGTTACGGATTCCAACAATTAAACGGCCAAATGGCGTTGATTAACGGAGCTGTACCAATCGCTGAGTTGTTGGAATCTGATGATCTAGATTCCACGACTCGTTCAAAGTTGATTTTCATCCAAGAGGTTCGTCGATTCGCAATTGACTCCTTGGGCTTCAAAGACACAGAAAATTACACTAGTTATTTCGACCAAAAGGGGAAACCGTTGCTTTGGGTGGTTACCGGATCCCTTCATTTTGAGTTAAAGGAAAAAACCTGGTGGTTTCCTGTAATCAATACCGTTTCATACAAAGGTTTTTTTGAAGAAAGCCTGGCAGAGCAGGAGGCAAAATCCATAGAGGCCGATGGATACGAGTCAGACATTTATAATCCGGGAGGGTGGTCGACCCTCGGCTTTTTCAATGATCCTGTTTTATCCAACATGACAAAAAGAGGCCCCGGAAAACTAGCCGAGTTGATCATCCACGAAATGGCTCATTCAACCTGTTTTGTGGAAGGGGATGTGGATCTTAACGAAAACCTGGCAACCTTGGCTGGCGAGATCGGCGCAAACAGGTTTCTGATCCACAAATATGGTGATGGATCAAAGGAGGCCTTGGCTTACCAGCACCGACTGGCCGACGATGAAACATACTACTCCCACATGCTGAATGGTCACAGAAGACTTGACAGTCTGTACAAGTCTTTCAATGAAAAAATTGATTTGAAAACAAGAGCCGAAAAAAAATTCGGGTTAATCGCAGACATCCTGCTTGAAATCAATTTTCTTGAATTGAAAAACAAGGCGCACTACCGATTTGATTTTTCCAAGGACAAGCTACCTGGGAACCCGGAATTCATTTCTTACTCACGATACAGGAAAAACCTTGTGGAATTGAAATCCCTTCTGCAGGACAAATTCAAAGGTGACATCGGAAACATGTTGTTTACGATTGAAAAGGAGGGTGCATCTGTTTTGCGCTGACCCATTTCCTGATCAACCAAATCTCCCAATCAACCACAGGTAGGTGCATACGAAAGGTATGGCTACCAATACGGCATCAAATCGATCGAGTATGCCACCGTGTCCGGGAAAAATAGTCCCAGAATCCTTGATGTGTATGCTTCGCTTCAGCATCGACTCCGTCAAATCACCAAGAGTGCCAAAAACAGTGACAATAACGGAGATTATCATCCATTGGTGTAGCTCTAATTCACCGAAGAACGAATGGTTGAACCATGAAGCGACAAAGGATAATGCCAATCCTCCAAAAAACCCTTCCCATGATTTCTTTGGGGATATGCGCTCGAACAACTTGGTTCTGCCAAACCGCGTACCAATGAAGTATGCACCCGTGTCGCTTGCCCATACATGCAGAATGCAACCCATAACCAATGCTCCATGATAAGTTTCGGTAGCACCTGTCACAGGATGTAAAGCCATTACCGCCATCATTGACATAGGTATTGCGATATAAACACAACCAAGCAAAGTGACTGCAATGTCGAGAAAGGGATGGGATTTTTTCCTGTAAAGCTCCATGATGAAAACTGCAAACACCATCGGCAAGACCATGGTCAATGATTCCGCAGGCAGGGTGCCCATGGCAACCAATACAACCATGACAAACAAACAAACCGACAAAACCAGTCCTGATATTGTTTGGGGTTCCACATTTTCTGAGCGTATCAATTTGAAAAACTCCAATAGACCCGCCAGCAGGATCACTGCACAAAAAAATAAAAAAGTCCACGGCCCTACTAAAATCATGCTGATTACTGCTGCTGCGAAGAGCACTGCCGTAATGGATCGTTGAGCGAGGTTCGTCACGTTTTACTTTTTATTGATCAGTTCGGTTGCCTGTTGAAGGTCGCTTTTGAATACATATACCTCTAACTGACCTATGAGCGGATAGTTGCTGTCCTGTTTGTTGATAATATGATTCGCTATTCCGTTATTGAATAGCATTTGGGAGATTAACTCTGCTGACCAGGCATCAGAAGATTGGTAAACGCATACCCACTGATCGGGCCTGTTGACCTCACCACCCATCCTTATCAATCAGGAAAAGATAGGTTTCCAATGGACCCTGTGCACCAATAACCGTTTCGTTTCCTATGTCGGCCGTCCGCCCTGGACCAGTAATGAATGACAGTGTGGATGGTGTGAAGTATTCCTTTCTTGACCTGAGGTGGTCCAGGACATCCTTCAAATCGCCGACCACCTGGTTCGAGAAAGCAACCACCACGTGTGCGGATGCAAAGAACGGCAGACTTCTTCCGGATGTGGAATCAGATGAAACAACAATGGATCCTGTTCGTGCTATCAGGTATTCGCAGGAGGAAACCGCCACATCGCATGCGGGAACCTTGGATAAGTCGGAGGTGATGTTGAACTCACATTGAGTTAGAAACTTAAATGGGGCTGATTCGGCGCAAACCATTTTGTGCCATTGCCTTTTTTGGCACAGCTCCATTAATACCTCCGCAAACTCAATCTCATCGGTACAAAAATAAAAGTGACCTCCTGATTCCCTGAAAGCCTGTGCAAAAGCATATTCAGGCACCTCGTCGACTGGATTAAACAAGGATTGGTGATAGTCGGCACCAGGAGCGGGCTCCGGTGTTTTCGCTATCAAAGAAGACCTTAACTTCTTGAGAACCTTTTCCCTGGTGGCGCTTTCTTGCATATCCTATGGACCCAATTAGATCCTGTTAGGGTGCAAATTAACCCCATAATGGATGACCAAAAACCAACTAACAAGCTGACTTTTCAGCAAGCAATTGTCAGTTTCCTGAATCCTGTTGATCGGGCTCTCCGGATGCTGCGGGGGACTCCAAAGTGCTGGTAGGAGGCATTTCTTCAACTTGATCAAAGGGTCTTTTACCAAAAATGATCTCCAAGTCCTCCTTGAAAATAACCTCCTTATCGAGCAAATGCATCGCGAGTTTTTCCAACTGGTCCCGGTGGGCAGATAAAATATCCTTCGTTCTGGTATAGCAAGCATCAATCAGCTTACTTACCTCCTCATCAATCATCTGAGCCGTTTTTTCACTGTATGGCTTTGTAAAGGTATAGTCTTGTTGACCCGAGGAATCATAGAATGAAATATTACCCACACGATCGTTCAAGCCGAAGATGGTAACCATGGCATAGGCCTGCTTGGTGATTTTTTCCAAATCGCTGAGTGCGCCTGTTGAAACCTGTCCGAAGACCACATCTTCAGCAGCTCTACCACCCAAGGCGGCACAGATCTCGTCGATGATCTGCTCCTTGGTGTTTATCTGCCTTTCCTCAGGAAGGTACCAAGCTGCACCTAAGGAATTGCCTCGAGGCACTATTGATACCTTGACCAAGGGATGAGCATGCTTGAGCAGCCAGCTAACCGTTGCATGGCCCGCCTCGTGGAATGCAATGACTTTTTTCTCGTGCGCAGAAATGATTTTGTTTTTCTTCTCCAAACCTCCGATTACACGATCAACCGCATCAAGAAAGTCCTGCTTATCCACCAAGCTCTTATTCCTTCTGGCTGCTATGAGAGCGGCCTCATTACACAGATTTGCAATGTCGGCGCCCGAGAATCCAGGTGTTTGTTTGGCCAAGAAATCAATGTCAACTGTAGAGTCTGTTTTTACCGGTTTCAAATGGACTTTGAAAATCTCTTTCCTGCCGTTTAAGTCTGGCAACTCAACATAGATCTGCCTATCGAATCGGCCTGGTCGCAAAAGAGCCCTGTCTAGAACATCGGCACGGTTGGTTGCAGCCAAAATTATTACACCACTGTTGGATCCAAAGCCATCCATTTCAGTCAAAAGCTGGTTCAGGGTGCTTTCCCTTTCGTCATTTGCACTGAACGAAGGTGCCTTACCTCTTGCACGGCCAATGGCATCAATTTCATCAATAAAAATGATTGCGGGCGCCTTTTCCTTCGCTTGCTTGAACAAATCCCTAACCCTGCTTGCACCTACCCCTACAAACATTTCAACGAAATCAGATCCTGAGAGCGAGAAGAACGGAACCTGAGCTTCACCGGCAACAGCTTTAGCCAACAACGTTTTACCCGTACCCGGAGGACCCACTAGAAGAGCGCCCCTTGGGATTTTTCCTCCAAGAGAAGTGTACTTCTTGGGGTTCTTCAAAAAATCAACGATTTCCATGACCTCCACCTTCGCCTCTTCCAATCCAGCAACGTCGTTGAACGTGACCTTTACCTGCATGTCCTTGTCGAAAAGTTGCGCCTTTGACTTACCAATATTGAATATCTGGCTTCCACCACCGCCGCCGCCCATTCTCCTGAACAGGAACATCCATAGTAGGACCAACAAGATGATTGGAAACAACCAAGTCAGGAAGAAGTCGAACAAACTCCTCTCGTTGTTTTTGTAGGTGACATCAACCTTTTGATTTTCTAAGAAACCCTGCTGGGCTTCCTCAAGCTTCTTTTCGAAATCGCCAACATCTCCTATGGCAAAACGATAATGAGGTCCTTCGTTGAGCGTTTCTCCGAATGGTTTTTTGGCAACGGGTTCATATTTTTCCTTGACCAAGCTGTCCTTCTTGATGTAAACATTGACCAACTCACGGTTGATCACCTCCAATCGTTCCACATCATGGGTTAAAAGGTTTTCGCGCTTGAACTCGTTCCAAGTGGTTTCCATGGTCTGACCACCAAAATCCATGAAGTTTATGGCAAAGATTATGATGATCAATATGGCATAGACCCAATAAAAATTGAAGCCAAATCGAGGGCTTCCCTTTTTAGGAAACTTATTCCCTGAGCCTTGGCTTTGCCCTTCTTGTTGGTTGTTTTGGTCAGACATTGGATGGGTTTTCATTTGTGAACGGGTAAAGGTCAATATCCATGCCACAGCAATATGGAGCAAAAGATGTGGCAGTTTAACAATCCACTTGAGCTATTGTTCAAGCAATCTTTTTTGTTTTGGCATCAGCCCAAAATTTCTCGATTCCGTAATAGTCGCGTTGTTCAAAGTGAAACACATGTACTACAATGTTTATGTAATCCAAAAGAATCCACTCCGAGTTGGTAAAACCTTCTGTGTAAACGGGCCTTTCGCCGGTTAACTTATACACCTCATCCTCAACTGAATGAGCAATTGCGTCCACTTGTGTCTTCGAATCTCCGTGGCAAACCACAAAAAAATCGGCTAAAGATGAGCCTGTCGATTTCAAATCCAGAACAACCAAATCCTTTGCCTTCTTCTCTTGGGCTCCTAGTATTATGGCCTCTAGCAAATCAACCTTAGGTTTAATGGCCTTTTTGGATGTTGCTCTTGAGGTTTTTGCGCGACTGGCTGGCATGAGGCCTGATTAATTAATTTTGAACAAAGTTAATGGATTTTAATGACCTCACAATTGGTTCATTTTCAGATCAATGAATAGTAGTCTCGAAGGTCTTGTTCGATTAAAGGAAATCGATTCCACAAACCGCTTTGCCCAATCGCTTTTGGAGGCGGGCAATGTGACCAATGGGACTGCCATTATGGCTGATTACCAAACCGCAGGGAAAGGGCAAAAAGGTAACAAATGGGAAAGTGAACCTGGCAAAAACATGTTGGCGTCGTTTATCTTTTTCCCGGCTTTCTTGAATACTCAAAGTCTTTTTATCATCAATCAGTTGGTTAGTGTTGCCATTTGCGAAGTTTTAGAGAATTACACAAAGGCGCCATTCTCCATAAAATGGCCAAACGACATTTTGTTTGGTGAAAGAAAAATAGCAGGGGTGCTTGTTGAAAATTCCCTTCGTGGAAACGCAATTCAGCACAGTATCATCGGAGTGGGTGTAAATCTAAACCAAACCACTTTCAGTGAATACAAACCAAAGGCGATTTCCCTTTTATCTATCGACGGGAATCAAGTGAACCACATAGATGAGTTCACTATGCAATTGAGAAATAGTATCAGTGGTTTTTTTGAATGTTTGGAGTCAGATTCCGGGAAGCAATATGAAATCACCAAAGCGTATATGGGCAGACTATTTGGTTTGAATCAAACACGGCGGTTCTTTTACGACGGTAAATTATCAGATGGAATCATCAAAGGGGTTGATGAAAACGGACAGTTGATAATGGAAATTGAAGGAGCAAGAATTGTTCTTGGACCCAAAGAGGTTCGTTTCGTTTTTAATTAAAAGCCCCGATGGTAATTCAAGACCAATTTTCAGGATCTTCCTTCCAAACCCGAAGGCGCTCCAAGTCCTTGTCACTGATGTACCCTAAGGTGGAAGCCCTGTCAATTAACGTATCGTAATTACTCAGTGAGTAAATAGGACACGAAGCGTCCTTGAATGCTTTCGCGGATATGGGAAATCCATAGGTGAAAATGGACACCATCCCCTTGACGACCACACCCGCTTCCCGAAGCGCATGCACGGCTTTCAAGCTGCTTTGTCCTGTGGATATCAAATCTTCCACCACAACACACGACTGATTGTGCTTGATCTCACCCTCTATCTGACTCTTGGTGCCGTGGTCTTTAGGCGTGGGGCGCACATAAACGAAAGGAAGGCCCTTGGACTCGGCCACCAATACACCTTGTGCAATGGCGCCAGTTGCAACACCAGCAATCAAATCCGGTGTTCCAAACTTTTCATCAACCAACTTCACAAGCTCCTGGCGGATATACGTTCTTATACGAGGATGACTGAGGGCTATTCGGTTATCGCAATAGATAGGCGATTTCCACCCTGAGGCCCATTTGAATGGCTCGTTTGGAGATAGTTTTACCGCCTTAATTTGCAGAAGAAAATCAGCTACATTTGTCGCCGTTGTTCCAATTCCCATGTCGCAAAATTACAAAGTTTTTCTGAGGGACTCAGTGATATTATTTGAAAAGGGCATGGCTCCAAACAGTCAGGTTTTGGAAAGGGAAGATGTGATCTCACTACTTAGCAAGGAAACCCCCAGTAGCTCCATAAAATTCATTTCACAGGATCCTTTGAAATCCCTAAACGATTTACTTTCAAAGGTTGATTTGATTGAAGCTGCAGGCGGAATTGTCAGCGACCCTGAAAGCAATCATATTCTGCTGATAGAGCGCTTTGGAGTATGGGACTTCCCAAAAGGGAAAATTGATGCGGGAGAAACACCGCTGGTGGCTTCCATCAGGGAGGTCGAGGAGGAATGCGGTATCGATGGCTTGAAAATAAGTCGAGAATTAGGAGCCACCTACCACGGATATCTGCTAAACGGCAACCCTTTTATTAAGAGAACCCACTGGTTTGCCATGGAATGTGCCGGCAATAAGACAACCACAGCTCAGGTTGAAGAAGGTATTACGCAAGCTGTTTGGGTCGAAAAGGAAAAAGTGGATCAGCTTTTGCAAAAAAGTTACGGCTCTATAATTGACCTTTGGAACAATGCCTACAAGGCACAATGATACCGGTCAAGCATTAGTCCTGCCTGGATAAACCTCCAATGCCTTTTCCAAACAAATCATTGCTTTTGACAATGCATCCAGGTTCAAAACGTAGGCGATTCTGACCTGATCAGCCCCTTCACCTGGAGTAGAATAGAAACCTGTGGCAGGAGCCAGCATAACCGTTTGGTTGTCGTATGAAAATGACTCCAACAACCACTGGCAAAACTTATCGGCATTATCGATAGGCAACCTGGCAATCGCATAAAACGCACCGCTTGGCTTGGGACAAAAAACACCTGGTATTTTATTGAGTGCACCGACCATGAAATCACGTCGGGCAACATACTCCTTTTTAACCTGCTCAAAATAGGAGTTGGGTGTGTCAATGGCTGCCTCAGCTGCAATTTGACCATATGTGGGAGGGCTGAGCCGTGCCTGACCGAATTTCAAGGCAGTCGCCATCACATCCTTGTTCTTCGATACAAGGGAACCGATGCGGATTCCACAAGCGCTATATCTTTTCGATACACTATCGACCATGACGGCATGTTGCTCCATCCCTGACAAAGACATTACCGAAACATACTCTTTGCCATCATAGCAAAACTCACGATAAACCTCATCCGAAAAAAGAAACAAATCGTTTCGCAAACAAAGGTCTCGTAACGCTTCAAGCTCACTGCGTGTATACAGGTACCCGGTAGGATTCCCTGGATTGCATATCATGATGGCTTTGGTTGATGCGTTGATTCGTTTTTCAAATTCCTGTATGGGAGGAAGTGCGAAGCCATCTTCAATACTGGAGTGTATCGGACAAATCTTCACACCTGCCTGAGTGCCGAAACCAAGGTAGTTTGCGTAAAAAGGTTCGGGAATAATCACCTCATCACCCTCGTTCAAACAGGTCATCATGGCAATTTCTATCGCCTCAGAACCACCGGTGGTGATCATGATATCATTGTAGTCAAGATCGATTCCAAAAGCGGAATAGTATGAAACCAGCTTACGGCGATAGGATTCGTTTCCGGCCGAATGACTGTATTCTATGACCTTGAGATTGGAGTTTTTGACTGCATCCAACATGGTTTGAGGTGTCTCTATGTCGGGCTGTCCAATATTCAAATGATACACCACTTTACCATCACGCTTTGCCTTTTCAGCATATGGAATCAGTTTCCTGATGGGAGAGGCGGGCATTGCTGAGCCCTTGAGGGATATGGAAGGCATGTTGGTTTAGGTTAAAAAAAACACCTCCGTCGTTGGACGGAGGTGCAAAACTAATCTTTTTAAATAAACCCTTAAAACACTATTTTGTCAATTATGGGGCTTCTCCATAGGCCTAGACTCAGGGGCGTTTTTCAATGGAGCGGCCTCGATCGTACCTTTAATGTGTAGCACAACGGCCCCTCCTGTGGAATTCGACATGATGGTTACAGTCTTGTCTTGAGAACCCATTTTACCAGCAGAGTCAAATGTAACCTTGATCACACCCTTCTCGCCCTTTTTCAATGGTTGTTTCGGGTAGTCAGGAACCGTACAGCCGCATGACCCTTGTGCTTGAGATATGACCAAGGGTTCGGTTCCGTCACTTGAAAAACGGAACTCATGTTGAACCTTGTCGCCCTGCTTGATTGTACCGAAATCATATTCGAGGTAATCGAACTTGATGGATGGTCCTTTTTTGCCTTGTGCGTTGGCACCGATAGCAAAAAAAGCCAGGAATGCGAAGGCGACTATGGTTCTCATGGATAGATATTGATACAAATTACTTGTTTTCAACTGGTGCCGCTGTGTTATCCTTTTTCAAAGGGGTTTGATCTGGGGTAGTATCCGGCTGGGTAACGTTTCCTTTGATGGTAATCACTTTCTCTTTTGTTTTTCCGTTAGAACTGATAGTTACCGTTTTGGTGAATGGTCCAGGACGTTTTGTGTCGTATTCAACCTTGATTGATCCAGACTGACCTTTTCCAATTGCCTCCTTAGGCCAAGTTGGAACCGTACATCCGCAAGAACCACGGGCATTGGTGATGATCAAAGGTGACTTGCCTGTGTTTGAAAACTTGAATTCATACTTTCCATCGCCACCGTATTCGATGGTTCCGAAGTCATGTACATCCTTCTCGAATACGATTTCAGGAGCATTAGGATCCTCAGCGACTTTTTGATCGTCCTGAGCAGAAGCGCAAAGGGATGATCCCAATACGATGAACAAGGAATAGATAATTTTTTTCATGTTGTTTTGTTTATTTGGTGTTTTCGTTTGATTGGCTTTGTTGAATTCATTTGCCTGTCGATGCCGGGCAGCACAATACCATAAGCATGCCAAAGCCAAAGCTAAATCCAATTTAATGAATTTTCTATGAAAGCCCCTTAAAAAATGTGTGTGTGAAAAATAAAGGTCCATTCATTTTGTTGTTTTTCAGTGCTTTAATTTGAGTCTAGGTAAGGGTGTCACCATTTTTTTGGATATTTGAATAATCAACCGATGACATTCCCAAACTAATTTCAATTCCAAGCGAGGATGGAAATCCCAAAAACATACGATCCAGCATCATCTGAAGACAGGTGGTACCAATATTGGCTAGAAAACCGCTTTTTCAAATCCACTCCCGACAACCGGGAGCCATACACCATTGTGATACCTCCACCTAACGTTACAGGTGTCCTTCACATGGGTCACATGCTCAACAACACGATACAAGACGTGTTGATAAGAAGGGCCCGAATGATGGGTAAAAATGCTTGTTGGGTTCCTGGAACTGACCATGCATCAATAGCCACTGAAGCGAAGGTGGTAGCCATGCTGAAGGAAAAAGGTATTGAGAAAAAAGACCTTTCACGCGAGGACTTTCTAAAACATGCCTGGGAATGGAAGGAAAAATACGGAGGCATCATCCTCGAGCAATTGAAAAAGCTAGGTGCCTCTTGCGATTGGGATCGAACCAGGTTTACGATGGAAGATGACCTTTCGGAGGCGGTAATAGACGTCTTTATCGACCTGTTCCGAAAGGGTCAGATTTACCGCGGAACGAGGATGGTGAACTGGGACCCGGTTGGGTTGACCGCAGTTTCCGATGAGGAAGTGATTTACAAGGAGGTTGATTCCACGCTATATCATGTAAGATACCAGGTGGAGGGTAGTGATGAATGGATTACCATTGCCACCACTAGGCCGGAAACCATTCTTGGTGATACGGCGGTTTGCGTACACCCTTCGGATGGCAGGTACACACACTTGCATGGACGGAGAATCATCGTTCCCATTGCAAACAGAAGCATTCCATTGATCACCGATGAATATGTTGCAATGGATTTCGGTACCGGGGCGTTGAAAGTGACACCCGCGCACGACCTGAATGACTATCAGCTTGGCTTGAAGCATAAGCTCCCCTCCATTGACACATTAACTCCCGATGGTAAACTCAGCGATGCCGCTGGCCACTATATCGGCGAGGACCGTTTCGTGGTTCGCAAAAAAATCGTGAAAGACCTGGATGCCAAAGGACATTTGGTCAAGTCTGAACCATACAAGAGCAATGTAGGATTTTCCGAGCGAACCAATGCAGTCATTGAGCCACGCCTTTCCATGCAATGGTTCTTGAAGATGGATACGATCTCCAAGCCGGCCTTGGAAAACGTGATGAATGACAACATCCGTTTGGTGCCTGATAAATTCAAAAACACATATAGACATTGGATGGAGAACGTGCACGATTGGTGCATCTCCCGACAGCTATGGTGGGGGCAACGCATTCCCGCATGGTATGATCAACATGGCGATTACGTTGTGGCCAAAACCGAGCAGGAAGCAAGGACTCTATTCGCATCCAGGAACAAGGATTTCACAACCGACACCATCATTCACCAGGATGAGGATGTGCTGGACACATGGTTTTCATCATGGCTCTGGCCGATATCGGTGTTCGACGGATTCAAATCACCTGGTAACGCCGACATCAAGTACTACTACCCCACCAACGACTTGGTTACCGCACCCGAGATTTTGTTTTTCTGGGTTGCAAGAATGATCATTGCCGGCTACGAATACATGGGTGAGAAACCGTTTACCAATGTTTATCTGACTGGCATCGTCCGTGATAAACTTGGCCGGAAGATGTCAAAGTCATTAGGTAATTCACCTGATCCCTTGGACTTGATTGCAAAATACGGAGCCGATGGTGTACGCACGGGTATGCTATTCTCCTCTCCTGCAGGAAACGACTTGCCATTCGATGAATCGCTCTGTGAACAGGGACGAAATTTCGCCAACAAAATCTGGAACGCATTCCGGCTGATCAACAATTGGCAACAACACGCAACCACCAATCCAATTGCTACGGAAAGGAATAAGGAGTCTGTGACATGGCTCAAGCAACATATAGCGAACGAAACCGCCAATATAAACGACCTTTTTTCCAAATACCGTCTCTCGGAAGCCCTCATGGCAGTATACAGATTGGTTTGGGATGACTTTTGCTCATGGTACCTGGAACTGATCAAACCCGATATGGGTGGCACACTTGACGATGTCACATGCCGTGAGACCGTGCAATGCTTCGAGGCCTTATTGAAACTCCTGCATCCATTCATGCCCTTCATCACTGAAGAAATCTGGCACCACCTTGCTCAACGAAATCAAAAGGAGAGCATCATGGTATCCAGCTGGCCACAGGAAGGGGTAATCGATCCAAAAACCCAGCAGGCATTCAATGCCATGCAACAACTGGTTTCTCAAGTTAGAAACATTCGAAAGTCATCAAACATACCCAACAAGGAGCCATTAAGGATGCTGCACCTTTTGGGAACCGAATATTCCATACAACCTTATTCAGAAGCCATATCAAAGCTCTGCAACATCTCCTCCATTGAAGAAAC
>Ga0315906_10003024_pt1 | contig 22645 bp, 30 predicted proteins | sample LakEriMetagenome_4_FD_203526 | JGI IMG/M metagenome (GOLD analysis project Ga0315906, IMG submission 203526) | Freshwater fungal communities from buoy surface, Lake Erie, Ohio, United States - Buoy 2 MA122 | ecosystem: Environmental > Aquatic > Freshwater > Lake > Lake biofilm | place: USA...
GGATTTTCTTCACTATTCCCTGCAATTTTTATACCAACTCTTTCCCCACCTCTTAAAGGTAGACCAGTATAAATTGCTTGCAATTGGTTATCTTTACTGTCCGGACCAACAACTGTATTACCTGTATTAATAACTCTAATTTTTGCAGTAATAGTTGGGGAGAATATATCCTCATAATAATCAATTGCTACAGAACCTGATGTAATATCTACAGTTCTTGACTGATCATTTGCCTCAATTGTAATTTCTTCAAATATTGACTGTTTAATTGACATTAGACGTAATTTAAATCTAGGAGAAGTTTGTTTCTAATAAAATTATTTAACATAGCAGATTCATTAATTGAAAATACAGTACCACCACCTCCACCACCTACCATAACTTGTTGTATAATGGGAGAACTTCTGTCGTCAATTACAACTACTTTTCTCCCCTGCCTTTCTTGCGTTATTCCTTCCGCAAGACCTTCTCTATAAGAACTATCTATTTGTGCTTGCTGTTCTTCTTGAGTAGTTACTGCTGGGGAGATAGGAAGCAGTGGAACTGATGATCTTGATTGAGATGTTACTTGGGCTGGAGTTTTCTTAATTGGATGATTTTTTAACCAGGTTGGAATATCTTCACGAGTTCTAAAATTTCCCATTGAATCTGGAGTATCTTTTGAGATCTCCCAGTGTAAATGAGGTCCAGTAGATCTTCCAGTATTTCCAACATATCCTAACAATGCTCCCTGATTAAATCTTTGACCTTTTTTAACCTCAGCAGGCTTTAACATGTGACCAAAGAAATGATATGAACCATAAACATCATCTTTCCATATAATCCAATACCCATACCCAGCTCCGTGTTCAGGACCTCTTCCAGGAGCACGATTTTCGTGTGTAACAATACCAGAAAAATATGCATAAAGTGGAGCTCCTGATGGAGCTGCTAAATCATATCCAGTGTGTGTCCTTCCATCCCTCAATCCCATAGTAGACGTTATAACAGCACCTGAATTGGGTTTGAATGGACTAAAAGGAACTCTTGCAGGTCTTCTTCCCATAGAAGAACCACTATCTCCAGAAACTGCAGCAAAATTGGATAATGGAGTAGGTCTTGCCGGAGATGGGGATGGTGCTGTTAAACCTAAATTTGGAATAGATGATGAAGATCTATTTGTTCTTCCATATTCATATGAACCAGGTCCTACAAAAGTTCCAAACATATTGTCATTAGGATTTCTCCTTCTCAAATCAGTAGAACTGGGATTGGATGGAGTAAGACCTTTTCCTACAAAATCAGTTCTATTTTCAACCCAGGATGCCGCATTTTTTTGTAATGTTGGATTTGTAAGATTATTAGCAACTCCTTTAATTGTTGCTTCATCAAACCCTGTTGCCTTTGCTGCTGATTTTGCATCAGTAATTTGATACCATTCTGAATTTGTGTTTCCAGATGAATTTCGTTCGGGATAATCACGAGTTGGTTGATACTGGCGTTTTGCCAAAATCACTTGTCTCATGTCCTTTCCACCAGGAAATACTCCTGCTGCTACACGATTATAAATTGACTGCGCCACATCTGCTTGCCCTTGTGGATCGCTGTCCTCACGGGCAGCAACAGCAACTAAAGTCCAAAAATCAGCATTTCCACCACGAGTTCTGGATGATGGTGAAGGTTGTCGTCTACTTTCTTGTTGTTGTCTTTCTCTTTCTAATGCATCAGAACCAAGTGGAGGAATATCAGTAAAAGGTTGAAGAATTACATTAAATGCATCTAGAATTCCTTTTCCTAAATCATCAACATTTGTCATTAGATCTTCAAATGAATTTTTCAATTTTGAAGAACTATCCAAGAAATCAAAACTCAAAATATTACTAAAAGCTGTACCAAAAACATTAGTGATTCCCGTTAATACTTTTAGAGTCTCATCACCATAATTAGTTAAAATACCTCCAGCAGTTCTAAGTCTTCCAACAAGGCGATTTCCTAATGCAACCCAAGTTGGCAGATTACCTAAAATCCAACCAGCAGTGGCATACTTCAAAAATCCAATTAGTCTATCACCAATATTCAATCCTTGTTGAGTAATTCTTGATAAAACCTTTGGACCTCCTCTGGATCTTACAAGAGTAGGTGCTAGTAATTGAGTTTGTAAAATATCTCTTTTATCTCTATCCTCTCTTCTTTTTTTAAGAATTTTAATATTCGAATACAAATTTTTCTTTTGTTTTGCATTAGAATTTAAAGAACTCTGTATCGTTTTAACTGTTTTTCCAGTCTGTGATGCTGAGGATGTTAAACCTTTGAGAGAAATTGTAGGTTTTATTGCCATTTTATATCACCACATTATAATTGAGTTGAGCATATAATGTGTAAAAATTATCAGGATTTGCAGAAGGAATTAATGGAACATCAGTTAAAGTTCCACCCCCACTAGAAGAAATTGTAGATTCTTGTTGATTGCCACTTTGAAGATAGACAACATCTGGAGCAGGTTCTGCAGGAGGTTGTAAATTCCTTTGTTGTGTTGGTGGAGTTTGAACTTGAGACTGATCGGATCTAAATGGAACTACTTTAAGTTCCATTGGTCCTGCTGATGCTGATTGTGTTGTAGAAGTTAAAACCGTATCGGCAGCGGGAGCTGCCATTTCTGTTGTAGAAGCATTTAAATTAGGTTCTTCAACATTCGTTCCAAAAATATTTGGAATAGATAAAGTTTCAAGAAAATTAGAATTTTGGAGTTGATTTGTGATATTACCCAATCCTTCTTTTGCTTTGTCTCCAAAAAAATTATATACTAGAGATGATGTTTCTGCAACTGAATTTGGAAATAATGCAGTAGTTCCATAGATAGAAGAATTAGTGTAATCTCCAATCAAAGCAGATGCTCCTGCACCAAATCCAGAAGCAAGTTGTGTTATTGGTCTCAAAAATCCTTGTAGTGACCCCATAGGACCACCACCAGATGAAGAACTTGTCGATGAAGAGTCTTGATCTGTCGATGGTGTAGTTCCTTTTCCTAATATACTATTAAAAGCATCAGAAATTGCCTTGAGGGGAGATTTAGCAAGAGATGATATACTCTTAGAAATATCATCTACAACTCCACCAATAGACTTTATAACTGATCCAAATCCATCTTTAATAGATCCTAATCCAGATCCTATAGAATCAAAAATATTTTTTAGAAGATTTTCAACCCCTGTAAGAGTACTTTTTCCAATATCAACTGCTTTACTTAAACCTTTTAAAAATACTCCACCAATAACACCAACAAATAAAAATTTTAAAGCATTTGAAATGTTATTAAAAGTTGAATTTAAAGTTTTTTCTACTTTATTCACAGGTTCCACAAAAGAAGCAGAAACTTGCCTCTCAAGTGCATCTTCTTGACCTACTCTAATTTTCCTTTCAGATAAAAGTTGCTCTTCTCTTCTTTCATCTAAAAGTTTTTGCTGGTCCTGAGCACCGTCTACCCTTATTAAAGTTGCAATTCCTTGAAGACCATTATTAGTTGAAACAAGTTCTGAACGAACTCCTTCTAACTGCCCCCGAAGACCTATCAATTGAATACTACTTGTAAAAGGAGTTTCGTTATCCATTCGGTGAATTCTTTAGATTTTCTTCTTCGATATACTGTTGAAGTAGACTAATATAAATCTCTCTTTCCCAAGGAATCATATTTTCCAACTCTGTTAATGAATATTTATGATGGTGAATCAAGGCAAAATTAGTTTTGTAGTATGACGCAAGATCTTCATGCGCCATTCCTAGGCGAAAAAAGATGTTAGACCCTCCAATACAACCTCACTTTCTACGCCAGTATTTGGATTTTTTAATTTAACAGTATGAGATAGTTTTGGCATTGTCTCAAAGAACTTTTCAATTTCTTTAAATTGTTGAGAAGTTAGTTGTTCTAGAAAATCATTCAACTCTTTCTTTGTGGAATCTGCTGCAGCCCAAGATTCTTCTTCATTATAGATTTGTTCTATACAAGAAGCAATCATATTGAATGTATCTTGAACTCCATTATTATCTTCGTTTGAAAAATTATTCTTTACAAATTCTTGCATTGAAGGATATTTCATTCGTAAAGTTAAACTGTCATCAAGTTTAATATCTCTCGAATGCTCTGATTTTATAACTACTTTAATCTCGTCTAGATTAATTGTTGCAGGAACTTGTGTTGTTCCATCATCAGGACAAGTTAAAAGAACATCAACATCTTCACCGACTGACTTACCACGAATATTTAAGAAGAGATATTCAATATCAAAAATTGATAATTGATCCACTTTAATTCCACGAGTCAAAATACAATTTCCAATTACAGTTTTTAATGCATCTGCAATTTGCTTTGGATCTTCACTCTCCATTGCAATAATGAGAATTTTTTCTTCTTTAACTAGAAAAGGTCTGTATTTAATTTTCTTTTTTGATGATGGTATTTCCAACTCATAGGTTGGTGTTGCAATTGTTGGTAAAGGCATAATAACCTAAGAACTTCAGTAAATTTATTTAGTTGATAACTGGGCGTCCTTGAGAATCAAAAAATCTTCTATTAACCTCTGCAGTAGTTCTGGTGTCTGTATTAGCATCATAAAAAACAACACCACTATTGCCACGGACTGGAACTAGTCTAGGGCTTGGTACACTACCAGATTGATTTGATTGCTTATTATTATCGTTACCTACAAATGTGTTAAGGCTTAGTGCTCTTCCTGCAATGTAACGATCAAATTTAAATGTTGCAGAGACTTTCATAATATCAGATGATTGATAAGAAATTGTAGGTGCGCTCATAGCATATGGCCAAAGACCTATAAATCTATATTCTATTTCTTGATTATAATCTCTATCAAATTTAAGAATTCTTGTAAAACTACATTTATAAGTTTCTGGATACTGCATTCTCATAAAGTAGTTTGAATTTGCCTGATTTACTGGTGGCAAACTACTTCCAAGTGGATTATGAGAACCACTTGCAATAAATTCCATCCAAGATTCTAAGAACTTCATTTGCTGATAATTACTATCAACATAAAAATCTAGTCCAATTTCATCATACAATCTTGCAGTAGCAAATTTTTCACTAATTCCGGTGAAGTTTCCATCAACATTTTTAGTAGCAAAAGATGCTGTCGGAAGAGAAGCATTATAACAAAGCAGACCTGCGTTTTCAGCAACAAATGGCAAAGTTACTGATCTGCGTATCAAATAATTTGTTAAGGCTATTGGTAGTCCTCCAAAAATTACTTGATAATGGGAAGTTTGTGCTAGATTTCCAAATAGTGGTTTAAAATCAGATATTCTTCTGGGTCTTATTGTTGACACTCTAAATACCTTATATGAGTATTATGCTACATTTATTTAGATGTCATATAAAGGAAAATATAAACCATCGTTTCCAAAAAAATATAAAGGAGATCCAACAAATATCATCTATCGATCTCTGTGGGAACGTAAATTTATGAAATATTGCGATACAAATGAAAATATTTTAGAATGGTCTAATGAGGAAATGTTTGTTTGGTATAAATCTCCTCTAGATGGAAAACCTCATAGGTACTTTCCCGACTTCCTAATCAAAGTGAAAGAAAGTAGTGGGGCAATTAAAAAGTATATGATTGAGATTAAACCAAAAAAACAGACTGTTCCTCCACCAAAACCAAAAAGACAAACTAAAAGATATATTAGTGAAGTCTATGAGTATGCTAAAAATCAATCTAAATGGGAAGCAGCAAAAGAATGGTGTGCTGATCGTGGGTATGAATTTAAAGTAATTACAGAAGATAATTTATTCTAATGCCTAGGAAACCAGTACAGCAACAGAAATCAAAAATAAATCGTGTTGCAAGACTTGTAAAAAACTTGAATGGAACAGAAAATGCTGATGATATGATGATTGAACTAATGAATGTTCTAAAAGAAACCAGAGATCCTCCAAGAGTAGGAGCATATTATATTTTTGTTTATAATGCCAAAACTCCAAATGTAAGATATGATCAAAATCCATTAGTTGCTGTTACGAATGTTTATAAATGGGGATTTAGAGCATTTAATTATCACTGGGGGGAAGAAAGACAATATACCTGGGATGAGGTTGCTGGAGGAATGTATGAGGTCTATCAAGAAGAACTCAGCGATTTAAGAAGATTACCTTTTGGGAATATCCGTCTAAATACTTAAAAAATAGCCAAAATGGCAGAGACTTTTAGATATCCACTTACTAAACTTGAAGCTTCTGATGATTACTTGAGAATTACTGCACTTGAATATAAAGCACCAGGATTTAGTTCTCCTACAGGTCGTTTTGATGCGCCAACTGCAGGAGATCCTAGAGATATAAAAAAAGAATTAGATTATTTTATACTTCCTATTCCTGATGACGTAAAAGATACAAACTCCACTTCATGGAATCCCAACAGTCTTAATCCAATACAAGTAGCTGCTGGGGGGGTAGCTCAAAGTTTAGTGCAATCTGACTTTGACAGAATAAAAGCAAAAGGTGAAGAAGCACTTAATGAAATAACTAGTGGATCTACTCAAAAACTTATTCAATCCTTATTTATAAATTTCGCTACAAATAAATTATTAGGAGGAAATTCAACTTTAGACCAAACACTTTCAAGATACGCGGGAGCAGTTACAAACTCTAATATTGAATTGATTTTTTCTGGCGTTAATTTAAGACAACCATTTTCATTTGCATTTGATATGGTCCCTCGCTCACAGAAAGAAGCACAAGTAATCAAGCAAATTATTAGAAAATTTAAACAATATAGTGCTGCTAAAAAACAAGGTCTGGGAACTGGTAATGGATTATTTTTAAAAGCACCAGATGTATTCAAATTAGAGTATATGAGTGGAGTGAATCGCCATCCATATCTAAATAGATTTAAAATTTGTGCTCTTAACGGAATTTCAGTTAATTATACTGGTTCTGGAACTTATGCAACCTATTCTGATGGAGCACCAGTTAATATAATTTTAGGTCTTTCATTTCAAGAACTTAGCCCAATATATGCTGAAGATTACGATACGGAAATAGGCGCAGAAGGAACAGGATTCTAATGAGCTACTTTAGAGAACTTCCAAATTTACAGTACCAATCATTTTTATCAGATAGCAAATCATCTAGTGACTATTTGCTAGTAAAAAATATATTTCGTAGAGTTAAACTTCGTGATGATCTACAAAATGTTTTTACTATTTTTGACAAATATCAAATTGCAGATGGTGCAAGACCAGAAACAGTTGCAGAAGAACTTTACGGAAGCCCTCAATATGATTGGGTTGTATTGGTATGTGCAGACATTATAAGAGTAAGAGATCAGTGGCCACTTTCTGATTCGCAGTTATATAATTATGCCGAAGAAATATATGGGGATGACTTAAATGATATACATCACTATGAAACAACAGAAGTTAGAGATTCTCAAAATAGATTAATTCTTCCATCTGGTAAGATAGTAGATTCGAATTTTACTATTCCAGATCCAGATTCTCCAATAATAACATTAAACCCTGTTTTGGGAATAGGTAATTATGAATATGAAATTCGAAAAAACGATGAAAAAAGGTCTATTTACGTTTTAAAACCAAGATATCTACAACAAGCTCTTCTTGATATTAGAAGAGAAATGTCGTATGATAAATCATCCCAGTATATAAATCAAAAATTAATTAAAACTGAAAATACAAAACTATCAAATCCTGTTGGATTTAGCAGCATCCCATAAGAGTTTGAAACTCTTATCAGCACCCTTTATTTTACCTCGTGAATGCTTGGTGCCGTCTGCATAATAGAAATCTTTTTTTGCATCTGTAAGACCGCAATACTTAAAGTTGCAAGAACGATAAATTGTACCACTGTGAAAATCACAATCAGCGTAGGAAATGATTGCCTTGACTTCAGCATCTTTTCGCAATTGTCTAATCGCTTTTGAAACGAACCAAGAAGTGATATTATACTCGCTCTGTTGAGTTTGTGGATGAATACAGAGTCTTGAACGTTCAAAGAGTCCTTGTTGTTCATTTCTTTCAAGTCCAAATGCTCCTTTTACAATCTCTGGAACTGGCAATCCAGTAAAAATACAGACTCCTTTTAATCCACCAATATTTAGAGAAGAGAACTCATTTCTTTGAAACAATCCGTAATTATATAAAAAAAGGGGGAGTCCCTTGAAACTCCCCTCATTATACCACAGAATCAGTCGTCTGATGCAAGTTTTGCGAAATAGGAAAGGGCATCATCGTCCTCATCATCCTCAACCACAGCAACACGACGGGTGGGTTTGAGGTTGTTCAGTTCACTGCGAAGATCATCATCCAGTTCCTTGACAGAACCACGAGTGTTGTCTTCATCGAGATCTTCAGAATCTTGATACTTAGTATTTCCTTTCAAACCCAGAGTGTAATCAAGACGCTTCTTGAGGTCTTCATAACTCTTAAATTCGGCAGGACTCAGGAACTCGGCAAGAGAGTATTGCTTCTTCCAAATTGCTTCCATAGCATCATCATCGTCCAGAAGAGACCCCTGAGCGGCAAACTCACTAGAATCATAGTTACGATAACCAGCAACATTCTTTGCCTTCAGTTTGAAGTTAGCACCCTGCCAGAAGTCAAAAGGATCAATAGGAGTCTCATCTTCAAACTCAGGTTGCATTGCTGCAGAGAGCTTATCAAAGATTTTCTTACCATACTTAAACAGGAAGACTTTACCTTCATTTTCAGGATTGGAAGGGTCTTTCACAACATAGATGTTGCTCATATAAGTCAGTTTACGCTTTTGTTTGCGAGCAACTTCTTTATTAGCATCTACACCAGAATTCCAGAGACCAGAGTTATGCTCACAGATAGGGCACTTTTGATTCAAGGAGGTCAGGCAGTTATCGATCAACCAACCACCAGAACCTTGAAAGGCATGAGAGTAAATCTTTACAAACGGAAGGTCTTCACCTTCGGGGGCGGGCAGGAAACGAACGACGGCATACCCGTTGCCGCTTTTATCTACATCAAGTTTCCAGAGACGGTCATCAGCACTACTACTGGAACTATTCATTTTTTCAACTTCTTTCACCAGTTTTTCGGTGAGAGAACCAAGTTTGGATTGCTTTTTAAGATCTGCAAAAGACATTAGATACCTCGGATACGTTAGATACGGGAGATTTACTTAGATAGTATAGCAAAGATTTCTCAGTCAGTCAAGATACTTTTTGAGAGATTCAATGGTTTTTGTCATGCTATTAAACAAGATATTCATATCAGTCTCTGGAGGAAACCCCATTATAGCTACTGATTTTCTAAGATTTTCTTTCATTTCAATAGCCGTTGGATCATCAGATAGAGAAAGTCTTGTATACATGATTTTCTGCTTTTCAAGCAGTTCTGTCAACTTATCAATGTGTTCCAATTTTTCTTCACGGGGCATCAATCCAAAAGTTAAGATACTTCCGTAAATTTGCTCTTGCAATTCGTTTATTTCTTTTAATTCTTCTTGAATTATTTCAGAGTCAAAAAAATTACTCATAAAGTATTTCCCTTAAAATCTTTTTATATTGAAACACATTGATATTTAGAAATGGTGAATATTTTTTAATTTTTAAACTTACGGTTTCCCACACAGGATCCAAAAGTTTCTTATCAAAATTATTCCCGAACAGAAATATTCTATCATAGATCACTAGGGTTTCCAGACTAATATTTCCGCTCAGGAATTTTTTTAGAACGATTGGATGCCCTTTGGAACAGTTCAAAACATCCTCTAATTTTGTCTGAGAGAACAATTCGTTGCTTTGCTCTTTGAACAAGTAAGTTAAACTCTGCTGTCGTCTCATCCACTCTGCGTATGTTTTTTCTCCAGAATTGATAATTTCTCCAATCCATAAGTTTTGTGGGTTATCAGATGATGCAAAATTTGATACTAAAAAATCTACGACTTCTTTATCGGAGTACTTACGTGATGTTTTTTCAAACCAGTATTTGTCCTTTCTCTTATTGAAAGAAGTCATACTAGCGCGAGTCTTTGCACCGTACTTAAAGAAATCGTATTTTAGATTTGTAAAATGAGATTTTAACGAAAGATAATGTTGGTATGTTTCAAAAGGACTCATTAGATAGGCAATTTGGCACGGGAAGTTTTCTTCATAAAGTTAAGACGAGTTGCGTCCCACTTTAATCTTTCTTTCAAAGGTTTTGAAATTAGTTTCGTAACAGATTCTACTTCAAGGCAATTAATTTCGCAATAGTGGCAAATTGCATCAATGTAATTCATTTTTTCAACTGCCACAATGCTTTCAATTTCCAAAGCGAATTTGGAAGGTGTTAAAAATTTGCTTTCTATTGCTTGTTCTAGTTCTTTATTTGGTTCCATATAATTCCAGTCTATGTCTAACAAACTCTCTAATATATTTGGTGAGTAGTTTGATGTACTTTGATTTTTCATATTCTTCATAAACGACAGATTCTCCATTTTCGCAAGCCATAATAATTACAAGTTTTTTAATTGAAATTCCAGTCAACTCGTAAAGCATACAACCATATGCCATACACTGAACGAAATAATGTTCAACCCACTCTCGTGGTTTTGGTTTTTTAGATGTTTTAAAATCGATTATCGCTAGTTCGCCATCAAACTCAGCAATACAATCAACTGTCCCAGCAATTCCTAATTGTTTACTGTATAAAGACCCTTCGAGGGCGTAAACATTATTTATACGGTTCAAATCTTTCTTTGCAATTTTAAAAAGAAAATCTGAAAGAGGTTGGACAGAAGGAAGTTCTCGATTATGCAAATAATTTTCTACTAGAGTATGCATATCAGTTCCACGACTGGTTGCTTTTCTAGTAATTTTATCTGCCTCTTCTTCACCAATTTTTTTACGCCAGTTTGCAAAGAACTGGCGATTTTTATGGCTCGTAACTGAAGTAATAGAAACCAACCTTAAGAGTTGGTCTTCATCTGGAACTTTATAATATCGAACACCATCTATAGTTTCCCTCTCAAGTTGAGGTAAATTCAAATCAACATGATTAAACATTAAAATCCAGCTTCCATTTTTGCAAGAATATATTCTTTGACAAGTCCAGAACGAACAATATCATTGACTCCAAATTCAATTATATCAAAAGATGGCATTTTACGCAATACTGTCATAAAATCAATAATTCCATTACGCTCGTTTGTTTTTTGAAGATCACTTTGAGTGGCATCACCACAGAACATAATCTTAGAGTTCTCACCAACACGAGTAATGATAGAATCTAATTCATGATATGACATATTTTGGAACTCATCCACAATAATGATTGCATTATCGAGAGTTGTTCCACGGAGAAATGAGGTGCTCCAAAACTTAATGGTTTCTTGAGACTTGAGATTGCCATAAAGCATTTCAAATTCAGCATCACTTGAAAGTTGAAACATATACTTCACCATATTCTTATATGGAATCTGGTAAATATCTGATTTGTCTTCGTAGGTTCCAGGAAGAAATCCAATTTCTCTTGTTGCTACTAAAGAGCGGACAAGATAAATTCTTTCAAATGGAGATTTTTCATCTAAAACTTCTTTAAGAGCATTATAAAGAGTGATGAAAGTCTTTCCAGTTCCAGCACACCCGTAGGCAACCAAATGCTTTTGAGAGATATACGAATCAAAAAGTTTCTTTTGATTATCCGTAAGTGGATCTATATCAATCAAATAATCTATACTTAGTGGTTTTTTACGCTTCGTTTGACGAGTGGTAAGACCAACGCCAATTGGTTGATCTGCTCTTTTTCTTCTAGACATAAGTTATTAAAGTTTTTTTACTGCAGAACCGGGCATTTTTTGAGCACGACCTAAAACATCATTCCATGAAGGATGCTTGGAGGTAAGTTTATTTCTCCAATCACCTACTTCACCAACATTCATTTGTGTTGGAATGAGTGGTTTGATATGAGGATTTTCATTGAGAAATGGTTCTTTATCTGCCATATACATCCATTTCTCAAAGATTTCACCTGTTTCTGTGTTTTCGAAGCGATATGTAGGCATAAGATATAATAATTTGTAAAAATATTTAGGGGCTCAATCGTGCCTTATGAAGACGCTTTTCCTCATAATAACTAAAGATTTCGGGAACCCATTCTTTCATTACAGGAACCATACCTTCACAAAGTGCTTGAATCTCTACTTGAGCATCTAGTTTTGCACGAAGGTCCAAGAAGTGAAGTGCGGCACGAAGAGAGAACGAAACTACAAAGTTCTGTCGGATGTTCTGGGGAAGGTAATCGCGGAGGTGTTCCTCTGCCATACCACGCTTCTCATAACCCTCTGCATACCTCTCAGATGCCGCCAGACAAAACTTTAACTGCCTTTCGTAATCTTCCCGCGTCCATTCGTACTTGTGCCCTTTACGGTCCAGGTAGAGACCTTCTGGGCGTACATAGTAAACCTCTTCGGGTTTCAGTTCACCCTTGGCAACTTTAAGTACACGACGACCGGTGTATCTTTGGGATTGAACATCAAAACTCACACCAACTCGGTGAGTTCTTGCCTGCACAATCACATTATGAACAAACCCAACACAGTCCAGAGTAATTGCAGGATGCTCCAGTGGACCCCAATGACCTCTCTCATTTGCCAGTAGTTGTTCGATCACCCACTTACCACAATCCTTTTCACCAGGAGTCATCTTGGTGTGAATAGGATCTTCAGAGTAATCATTCTTACCCGCTTGGTAAACAAGAGTCTGGGGAAGTTGTGTTTGACGAATCATTACAACCTTCATATGAGAATCAAGTTCAAGAAGGTCTTTTGCTTTAATTGGTCTCATTTCTTTCCAAATCCTTTTGATGTTTTTGCTTCTAATTCTGCAAGTTCTTGTTTCACAACCCACAGTTGTTTTTTCATTTCAATTAGTTTTTCAGGAGGATATAAATGATCCTGTTTTGTCATTTTTTCTAAAAGTTTTACCAATTCTCTTGCTCTACTAGTCATCTAATCATAATCCTCGAAAATTTCGTCATAATCTAGAATTGTTTTCTCTTTGACTTTTGGTTCTTTATAAGAAGAAACAGAAGTATCAGAATAAATTTCTGCTTTCAAAGAGTCAACCAAGAGTTCAAGATTACGGACTATTAGTTTAAGTCTGTCTTTGTCCATAAAACATTATTCTCTTTTAAGATAATAGCATAAAAAAAGGGGAGAAGTCAATCCCCAATATGTGAATATTAATTTGTATAAAATGCTACAGTTTTATAAAATCTTAGGGGCAAAAAAATACCTGGAAAATTTTTTCCAGGTATTGGGAAATCACTTCCTCTTTTTCTTTTCTGGAGATTTGTATCCCCAGGTTTTAGGATTATGTTTACCATATCCCCAATTGATACTCTTAAGATTATCACGAAACTTATCCCAGTACATATCGAACAAACGAACTCTTGTTCCGCGTGTAAGGTCGAAACAAATTTTATCATCTATCACATACTTAATAATATGAGCATCATTTGGCGCATCTTTTGTGCAAACCTCAGCATAAGATCCATTTTGAATCAATATTTCACATCCATAACGGGTCTTACAGGTTTCTTTTTCTGCTGGGGTCCAAAATTCCATATCTTCTTCTTTTTGAGGTTTTACTCTAGATACCTCACTAGTATTTTTTGACATTATATATGCTCCAATATTTTTTTTATTCTTATGACCGATTACCCCAAGTAATATCTGGGTAAGCTTCGGAAACAATTTCTTTTGTAATTTTATATTTTTCTTGAAGTCTTTTATCTTTGCAAAGACAAACAATTTCAGCTTCAAGAGGATGAAGTCCCTGAAGAATATTTATAAACATCGTCTCTCTTCGAAGAGAACTTAACGAATCATTACCACCTCTTATAAAATTATAAAACTTTTGATATTCTTTACGAATTGAAGAAAATCCTTGATCCTGAGAACCTAGAGAATTGCTATTCAATTCTCCCATTTTTGTAATAGCATCTCCAATTTTTTCAGATATTGTTCCACTAAAAGAACTTTGCTCCCCTACACTTGCGTAAGGAACATCTCCAGGTGGAAGAACTGAAATTATACTTTCATCAAAATTCCAAATGAAAATTGCTTTCAAAGAATTATCTTCAAATTTTTTAAGAACCTCAACTTTCTTCACATTTGATCTCTGAGAAGAAGCGAGTTGAAGAACTTCAAATGCAAAAGGATTAGCAGGTAAGTCCTTAATTGGTTTATCTGCCGTTGTAGATTTAACTGCTTTTGCTTTGGTATTAGTCTTTTTTTGTATAGTCGTGCTCATATAAAACCAGTATGTAAAATAATTTTCTAATATTTAGTTAAACATCATCTTCTTCATCATTTTCATCTAAATCAAAATAATCTGGATTAAAACTAATTGCAAGAACTTCATCAGGAATCACATTTCCTTTATCATCAAAAAACTCAGGATGAAGTTTTGGGCGATCCTGATAATTCATCATATATTCTCTTGCAACCCATCCAGTTACTAATCCCACTATGAGAAATAATATTGCTAAAAAGGATCCAAAAACTAAACTAGTTGCCAACATTGTTTTTTCTCCGGGAAACTACTATTTTTTTCTTTACGATAATAGAAAATTCAAAGTAGATGGTTACTTCCCGTTTTAGAAAGCATACCAACTTTTCGAAAATGATGTGAAAGTTTTTTGGATGCTTTCTTTTACCCCCGTATAAAAGAACGTCAACACCACGATTTCTATGGTTAAATTTATTTATGTTTGTATTAGACAATTCTTTTTTCTTTTAGAAATTCAACAGTATCTACACAACCACCAATTCTTTTATCATCACAAAGGACCTGTGGAAATGTTGCTCCATTTCCAAATTCACTATAAAATTCTTCTTTGGTGAAGTGTTCATTAAGATTATACACCACAAAGTTACTTCCAGTCAACTCTAAAACTTGTTTGACTTTGTAACAGAAAGGACATTCTTCCTTAGAGTATACAGTAAAATTCATAGAAATTATAAGATTTTTAATAATTTATACTAAAAAGGAAAGTATAAAAACTCTTTGATTATAGCACAGTTTTAAGAAAATATCACTATTATCCGAAGTGATTAACGCACCAACCACTCTTCAACGGAATCGTTGATGTCGCGCATCTTGATCCAACGGGATCCAGTGATCTGACCTTTGCGGATGCGAAGTTTACCCATCAGACCAACGCATCCCCATTCAGGACGTTGTTCGCGGGGGATGTACTCGGATTCAGGGTCGTAAGCGGGGTTGATCTTACGACGCTGTTGAATAACAGTGTTGCCATCCTCATCTTCAACTTCGTAATCCTCTTGGATGTAGGTGCCATACTCATCGCGGAGGTACTTACCACTCCACTTGTTCCAGGCAGCGTCACCAACCACGCTGGGGTTGCCAGAGATCACGCCGATGGGATCCTCGCCAGCAACAGATTCGCGGATCTTGTCGCCGTCTAGGACAACGCTGATGCCCCGGCGGTCTTCTGTCTCAGGATTGGAGTCAGACCATTCGAAGAATTCGGCGTAGTCCGCGCCGCCGCCAGTCCATGTGCCGTCTGCGAAAGCATTGCCATCGCCGCGAAGATTAAACTCAAGATCGGCGGCATTTCCCGAATATCCCCTTATAAGGCTATAAGCAGTGCTTGCAGATGTGGCGCAAGTTGAGTCCAGTACGCCAGAAGTAAAGCTGGTTGAACTTGCGTAAACAGAAAGAGAGGGCAGGTTGGTTTGATTTGTATTGATTTCGTGGTAAGCAGTATTTACGTTAGCATAAGCGCCTGTGTTACTGGCTTTAATGAAACCAAGCTGTCCAATCCTCATCCGCTCTGTCGGAGTACTCGCCCCGTCGGCTGTCGTTGATAGTACGATCCTCCCCGGCATATCATTCGAGCCAGGGGTGCCGTCTACTTCGCCGCGTATACAAGCAGCCACGGTGAAGTCTGTTCCGTCAGAACCAGAAAAGTTGATTTCACCGACCCGATTGTTGTTAGCAACGATTGTGCTGCTGCCAATAGAAGTAGCCCCAGATCGGGCTAACGTAAATATCGCCGGGGCTCCAATAGTTGCACTATCAAAGTTTTGAACAATAGAAAAGTTTGTTGTTGCATTTGCTTGCTCTATTTGTAGTTGCGATCCAGTAGTACCAAGAGCGTAGTCAATGTTCGTCCGCGCACTAGACGTACCAACTAAGAGCCTGCCGCTGGAGTCGATGCGGGCAAACTCACTCGAAGATCCTTGAACGATGAGCGGTGTGGTTGCCGCAGCAGCCTTGATGTCAAGTGTGCCACCGGGTGTAGTAGTGCCGAGTCCAGTGATACCAGCAAGATAGTTCTTCGCTAGTCCCCACTCCTGGCTAATACCCCAGTTATTTGTAACTGTTAAACCAGTGGAAGATGCTGGACTGGTAAGGCGCAAACCATAGAGGTTTGTAATTGTCGCATTTACCGTTCCCGTTGCTCCACTTACACCCCAAAATGTGCCGGTACCAAAAAACGTGTGATTGGTTATATTTGTTGTCTTTGTTCCGGCGTTAAAGTTTTGAAATCTTATATCGGGTGTAACGTTTACAGAGTTAGTTATGTTAACAGTGTTCGTACCTACCCCTGCGCGAATGATTGATTCTCTGCCAGTAGCATTTGTTATAGTCTGGGTTCCGCCGTCAGGGGGCGCGAGGGTGAGAGTTCCTGTGTTTAAAGAGGAAGAAGTCCTTCCGTTTGCATCAATTCCTCCATAACCAAAACCATCTGCAAAGCCAATATATTGCTTGCATGTATTCGCATCGGTCCAACTAAAACTCTGATTAAAGCCCCCAAAGTTAAGCCGTTCGATGTCCTGTGTATTGCCAGCAGATTTTGTATAAAGATGCCGCTGCCCGTAAACAAAGTTAAACCCCCCTGGGGCTACCGTATCTATCGTTTGAGCGGTGCCTAACTCTAGATTTTGCTGAAAGCCAGGAGTTACATTAAAACTTGCCGTTGTTGGGTAAACTTTTGCAGAGGTATTAGTAAAATTAACGCCTTTATCTAAGGTTGTAGAAAGCGTAGTTGGCGTTTGAACCTGAAGAATTGCTGCTCCAGACTCACTACTCGTCCCCAGCAGCAGCCTGCCGCTGGAGTCGATGCGGGCGCGTTCGGAGTTGCCGTTGCTGGCAAAGACTAAATTGGTTTCTGCCCTTAATGCAAAATCTGTACTAAGGGCCGTGCTAATGGCGGAATTCCCAGCGCCTAAATAGCCAATAACATTGGCTGCTGAATTCAAAAAACTTCCGTAATCATATCCACTTGTTGTGCCCCTAAAAACAAACCATGGAGTAGTCGCAGAACTGGTAACAGACAATGCTGAGCCAGGGCTCGTAGTGCCGATCCCTACGTTGCCACTCGCATCAACAAACAACCTCCCCGTGCCATTAGTTGCTACCGCTAGTTGGTCTGCGCCGGGGGAGTACAGGCCCGTGTTGACATCATTACCCATGACCACTGCAGGTGCAGCAGCTGTACCAGAGATAGTTGTGATTAACTGACCTGTTGAATTAATGCGTACTTTTTCTGTGGAGCTGTTATCTGTAACAGTTTCAAACGCTAAGTAACTATCGTTAGCCGTTGTAGTAGTCGTATATGTTCCTTCTTTACCGAAAAGAATTGCACCTGCGCTGGCATCAGAAGTGCCATTGTTGTAATCAAAAATACCTTCAATTTTAATATTTTGGGTCGTAGCTCCAGCGGAAACAGCTCTGTTTTCTACACGAATAATCGTATTGGGTCCAGAAGTTGCATCAGACCTTACGGTAAGACGGCTGGTTGGATCTGTGGTTCCAACGCCTAGATCGCCATCTGCATCTACACGAATGCGCTCTGAACCACCCGTGCTTAATGCAACCGTATCACCAGCAGGTGACCAAAATCCTGTATTACCATCACCAGCAAACCCAATGGTGGGAGCGCCTACTACACCTGAGGTAAAGAGGCCGGAAGTAACACTGAGTACACTGCCGGTAATCGTTGCGCCACTGACAGTAGTACCACGAATAAGGTTGCCAGAAATGGTGCCAGTAACAGTTAAGTTACCAGAGACAGATTGGACAAGTCCAGAAACACCAATAGTTTGGTCAACACCAGAATTGGTAAAAACAATATTGTCAACCTTAATAGTTCCGTATGGCATGGCAATCTTTTTTTCTTATTTTACTTTAACTAAACGATTGATGTTAAGGAAGGATAATTAATGGACCTTGGATCACAAATCCACTTGTGCTACCGGAAACAACACCGGAGCAAATAATTGCTGCAGTTGCGCCTGATGGAGCGGTGATGTGAAGAGTGCTGCCGGTAATATTTGTAAATAAACCGGTGGTTCCTGTAACAGTAGTGAACTGGCAAGTGGTTCCCGTTGCAGTGGTAAATACGCCCGTAGCGCCGGTTACAGAAGTAAACCCTGCAGTACCACCGGTAACTGTTGTAAATGCTCCACTTTGGCCGGTAACAGTAGTAAAGATTCCACTGGTTCCGGTAACAGTAGTAAAAACACCACTCGTACCAGTTACAGTTTGACCACTAATGGTTCCCGTAACACTGATACCGGAACTGAAATAACCGGAGCCAAGAGTGAAGGTGTTGCCGGAAAAAGTAAGGTTTCCGCCGAATGCCTGGTTAACAGCCGTTAAGAACTGAAAAACACCACTGGTTGCGCTAACGGTATTACCGGTAATTACAATGCCGGAAAGTTGGGTTGTAAAAGTACCAGAGGAAAAGTTTGCAGTTGTTCCTGTGACCGTTACTCCTGTAACTGTGGTAAAACCTGCAGTTCCTCCGGTAAGGGTTGTGAACTGACCAGTGTTTCCTGTAACGGTGGCACCACTTACCCTTGTCGTAAATGTACCGCTAACACCAGTTACGTTTGAAAAGTTTGCCGTATTACCAGTAACTGACGTGCCGGAGACCTGAGTAGTGAAAACACCAGAAACAAAATTAGCCGTAGTCCCCGTAACAGTCGTGCCAGTGACGGTGGTAAAACCTGCGGTTCCTCCGGTAAGGGTTGTGAATTGACCCGCATCTCCGGTAACGATTGCACCAGAGAGTTGAGTAGTAAAACGTCCGGAGACAAAATTAGATGTTGTACCAGTGACAGTTGTACCTGTAACAGTTGTAAAACCAGCGGAAATACCAGTTACATCTGTGAATTGGCCGATATTTCCGGTGACTGTTGCCCCAGAGATTGAAGAGGTGAAGACGCCTGTAACACCGGTAAGGCTGGTAAACCTACCGGTATTACCCGTGACCAATGCGCCTGATATCTGGGAGGTGAATACGCCACTGACACCAGTGACCGTAGAGGCATTAATAATGCCACCCGTAATACTGGTGAATTGGCCAACATCGCCAGTTACCGTGGCACCGGAAACAGTCCCGGTAAAGACACCGGTAACACCAGTCAGGCTTGTGAACTGACCGCGATTGCCCGTGATTGTGGCACCAGACAATGCAGAGGTAAACGTTCCGCTAACACCTGTGATGTTTGCAAACCTACCGGTATTGCCAGTAATTACACTTCCGCTTAACTGGGAAGTAAATGTGCCACTTACACCGGTAATATTTGTGAAGTTACCTGCGTCCCCGGTAACAACAGGAGAAAATACCTGACTGTTAAAGATGCCAGTCTCTGCATAAACTTTGACACCCGTAAAAGTGTCGCCGCTAATCGTATCAAGAACCTGGAGATCAGTTTGAACAATTACAGAGTTGAAATTGGCAACACTGGTTCCAGTAATTGTAGTTACCGAGGTGTTACCAGTAACTTGCAAATTACCGTTAACTACAATGTCACCGGTTAGTACACCACCTGTTACGGGAATGTACTTTGTACGTAAATAAGAATTGAACCCAGATATTGTAAGTTTTTTGTTTTTGAGAGTAGGGTCAACTTCAAAGACGTGAACAATCGTCAGCAGATCTTGATCCGCAATATCTACACCGAGTAATTCGGGTAATTCAGATATTCTCCTATTAGCCACCTACTCAATCACAAAAGGCCATAAATTGAATTATAATCGCAATGTGTCCAAGCTATTTCAGCTTGATTTCAATACGTGGAATCAAGTTTGTGGCAAAGTTCCAGCCAACTTGAATGCCTGTTACCAAGCCACAGGAGATAACAAAAACAATCAACAGTTCTGCAACCGTAAGATTGCGGCGCACATAAACCACTTGGGGTGCAACTTGCGGTGGGCGAGGAGCTTGAGCTTGCTCTACCGACATCCGAATAGCTGCTTCCCTGGCACGAGCCTTTAATTCTTCCAGTTGTTGGGGAGAAATGTTCTGCAAGAAGGGCATGGGATTACCTTCTAAAGGTTCCGTTGCTCCAGGTACATTGCTGGGTGGAATTTGGTTTTCCATTTAACCGTGCAAAATCTTTTCACATACCTTAGCATCTAAACAAAAAGTGTCGACGTATGGTTTACGGAATCCGAAAAGGATTAGAAGATGTAGCCCACGAACTCAAGGGGATTAAAAATATCCTGTCTTCTATTTGGCGCGTTACATCTCAGTCAGAACCAGATGCATCCCTGCATCCAGACGCATTTGCAGACGAGTATCTCTCCACAGAAGAAGCCGCCCGCCGCCTTGGAATCAGCGATCAAACCATTCGTAACTGGATGAGCGTTGGTAAAAAAAACCCTGAGAAGGGCTGGGTGGAAGGCATCCATTACGTCAACATAAATCCCAGCGCAGAAAAGAAAGCTGTCATCCGCGTCCCATGGAACACCTTGGTGCAAGGCTTTTCAAAGACCCGAAAAATAGAAAAGCGGGATTTTGATGGTATTCAACCATTTTATGTGTCACCCGACAGGGGGCGAACGGAACATGTCTAGTCGTTTCCGGAGTCTTGATATTGATTTGGTTACGGTTGACAACCATGAGGAGTTGTTGCCTGAATCTTTAATTCGCCAGGTGCAATGCTTCCTTCCTCCCGAAGGATCATTTGATGACATGGTCCTGCGCCGTTACCTAGAAAACTTAAAAAATTATGAAGAAGAGGATCCAAACTCTTCGATGACTTTGGCGAATCGTCTACGCATTGCCTTTAAGGACATGCAGCCAGAAACTATTTGCGGTCGTTTCCCATTGGCAGAGCTTCCGTTGAAAAGGCGTTTGCGTTGCGTAGCTGAATACTTGATACGAGCCGGTGAGTTTGACAAACTTCGTGATGAGAAAGGCAAGCTTGTCAAAAAACGAGGAAACCTTGGTAAGCTTGTTGTCATCTACAAGCCTTTACCAAAGATGTTAGAGGCTTTACTTAAACAGAAATTGATTGAACCATGAGCAGGCGCGAACAACTAATTGCCAAAACCCTTGGCCCCAACGCAGATGAGATGAAGGCCAAGATGCTTGATGCCGTTGTGCGTCTTACGCTTGGCGACATGGGTAAACAGTACTGTCAATTTTGGGACGTAAGTGGCCCAGGGGTCATGGTCTTTCAACCAGACAATGACAATAACTCAATGTCTTATTGGACGCTCGAGGATCTTTACGCCGCCCAACAGGAGTGTGAATCTGCAAGTGACGATGACACTGCAGAAAGTTTCCGTCGCATCCTGGAGGCCGCACAAAAAATCAACCCACTAGAGGCTGCTGGTTACATCATCAAAGATCAAGAAGGGTTTAGGTACTGCCAGGTGGATTACAACAAGAAGGCAGAAGAGTAATGGCAATTCCAAGTATTTACAGTCGTAAAGAAGACCTTGAGTTAATCACCAACAAGGACTTGGTTGCTGCAGCTCACGGTTTACTTGGTGGCATTGAGTTGGACGTGGCAAGTTCAAAGGTTGCAAACACTTTTGTACAAGCAGAGAAATTTTATACGCCATCAGATGACGGATTGAACGCCCAGGAGTGGCATGGAAAGGTCTACCTATTTCCGCCGAGTGGAGCGTATTTTTGGGATAAGAAAAGCGACAAGTGGAAGATGACCAGGTCTTCGTCCCCTTCACTGGTTTCTTCTCATGCCATCTGGTTTCGGAAGTTGTTTAAGTTTTGGTACAGCCGCCAGGTGAGCGAGGCACTTTACTTTTCAAACTGTCCGGACATGATTCGGTATGAGCAACAAATCTTTGACTTTCCCGTTTGCATCCTGCGAACTGCTCCCAACTTAATAAAGAATACAAGTCAGGGAATCAGCAAACACAAGACGTGTACTTCACTTTTGGTTTATCTTCCTCCACTCACGAACACCGAGGATGCCATTCAAAATTTTGTTGATATTTATTCAGAAAAGGGCAGAGTCCTTTGCTGATTTGGTATATTGAAAAGGATTCAGAAAAGTTATGAGCCTTCTTGCTGACTGGGAAATTAAAAACCTTGCCGAAAACGAAGAGATGATTTCTCCGTTCCAAGGTTCTTTAATCAGCGCAGAGGATGGCAGGCGCATTTTGAGCTACGGGCTCAGCTCCTATGGGTACGACATCCGCTTGTCGCCTAAAGAGTGCTTGATTTTTGGTCGCATCCAGGCAGGGGACTGTGATCCAAAAGAGTTTGATCCTTCTATCCTCATTCCTGCTGACCTTCATGAGGATGAAAAAGGTCAATATTTTATCCTTCCTCCATATGGGTATTGCCTTGGTGTGGCTCAAGAACGTCTTAAGCTTCCCAGGGACGT
>Ga0315906_10003028_pt1 | contig 22625 bp, 21 predicted proteins | sample LakEriMetagenome_4_FD_203526 | JGI IMG/M metagenome (GOLD analysis project Ga0315906, IMG submission 203526) | Freshwater fungal communities from buoy surface, Lake Erie, Ohio, United States - Buoy 2 MA122 | ecosystem: Environmental > Aquatic > Freshwater > Lake > Lake biofilm | place: USA...
ATATCCTCTTGCCGGCTACCGTCAACTCACATAAGCCATTCGACTGCCATGGCAGCTCTTCCATACTCTCTGCAATTTTTTCCCAACGGTATGTCTTCTTCCCTGCACCCATTAGTAAAAACCTGTTTGATATGGATAACGTACCCTGTACATCTGCTTCACCTGCTCCAGAATCACCGCACGCAACTGATCCATATTTCTGCGTTCTGCCGCCGATACAAATACACAATGCCCTTGTGTTTCATTCTGCCAACGCTCTTTTAACTCCTGCAGGATCATTTCCTTCACACCCGGCTCCAGCCATTCGTCAAACTGCTTCTGTTCATACAAATCCATTTTATTGAATACAGTCAGCACCGGCTTATCGGCACAGTTCATCTCCTGTAACAATTTCAATACCACTTTCATCTGATCTTCATATTGCGGATGTGATATATCAACCACATGCAGCAACACGTCGCTTTCTCTCACTTCATCCAACGTACTCTTAAAACTTTCAACAAGATGATGCGGCAGCTTTCTGATAAACCCTACTGTATCGCTCAATAAAAACGGTGTTGTTTCAAAGACAACTTTTCGTGTGGTTGTATCGAGCGTTGCAAAGAGTTTATTTTCAGCAAACACATCGCTCTTACTGATTAAATTCATCAGTGTACTCTTACCCACATTGGTATATCCAACTAAAGCAACACGTATAAATTCGCCACGTTCTTTTCTTTGGGTAAGCGCCTGTTTGTCAATTTCGGCTAGGCGTTTCCGTAATAAACTGATTTTATCTTTTACGATACGACGGTCTGTTTCAATCTCCGTTTCACCAGGTCCTCTGGTTCCGATACCTCCTCCCTGTCTTTCAAGGTGCTTCCACATCCCTTTCAACCTCGGAAGCAAATATTGATATTGCGCCAGCTCCACCTGTGTTTTTGCCTGTGCTGTTTTGGCGCGTGAGGCAAATATGTCGAGAATAAGATCGCTGCGGTCGATTGTATAAACACCAAGCACTTTTTCAATATTCATAATCTGTGCACCCGTTAGCTCATCATCAAAAATGACCAGTTCCACTCCTTTGCTTTCCACATACTGACGAATTTCTTCCAGCTTGCCCTTGCCCACAAAAGTTTTGCTGTCGGGGTGCTGTAATTTCTGGGTGAATCTTTTTATAGCCTGCGCGCCCGCCGTCTCCGATAAAAAAGCCAACTCGTCGAGATACTCTGTTACCTGTTCCTCCGTCTGTTGCTTGTGAATAAGTCCTACAAGAACCGCCTTTTCAAACTGTTTACTGCCTAGTTTACGTTCAATCACAAATAAATCTGCATTCGTTGTTTCCGGTAAAATGCCGGAGGACAAAAATACGGCGGATGTTGTTGGTTTTTGGTTATTTGTTGCTTGGAGCTTTGGTAGCTACGATAACGTCATCCTGAGTGAAAGCGAAGGATCTCGAAGCTGTTTATACCCACACAGAAGCCTATCATAAAGACCAACCTTCTTCTAAAAATCAGCTAACAAAAGAGTTACATTCTCGAGATGTTTCGCTTCCGCTCAACATGACGTGATTCCTGATCGGAGTTTGTTCGAATACAGATCATCGAACAGTGATATAAGATGTTTCGCTATCAATCTCCGATTATACTTCTTATATCGGAGCAGGCAACATGACGGGTAAAAAATCCCTGTCGGTCTATACGACCAACGAATTTCGATCATCGAACAACGACTCAACTACCCTTCGTAATCTGCTTCAACGAGCAGTTCCAGCCCGCGCTTACCGCGACACTGTAACATAAAATTACATTCATGCATCAGGTACTGCGGAACACCGGTTGCCACAAAATCGGCAACATACCAGTAATGCATCAATGCTTCGGCTTGTTGAAGAGAGGGCTTGAGCAACAACCACTGTATTCTCGATAACTCTGTATCAGAAAGATGGTTAAACGCTCCGCTGTTGAGCAGTTCTCGGGTAAGGGAGGTCACTTGTTTTTCCATGTGCTGGAATTTTGGTGAATTACTAATAAGAACGTTAAATCATTGTAAACGTTGCATGAATAAATCACAAACAGACACAGATGTGCATTACCTGTGTATAACCAACCCGTTTTCTTACCTTCGACCAATGATACAAGCCGGACAATACCACAAACTGAAAGTACTTCGGATAAAAGATGCCGGCGCATACCTCAATGACGGCAAAGACGGCATACTGCTTCCAAAAAAAGAAATGCCCCGCGGAACCAAACAAGGCGATGAACTCACCGTGTTTGTTTATCATGATTCAGAAGACCGCCCCATTGCAACAACACTCCATCCCAAAGCAATAGTGGGTGATATCGTAAAACTGAAAGTGGTTGGCAACAGCAGAGTCGGTGCTTTTCTCGACTGGGGTTTGATGAAGGATTTACTCGTCCCTAAAAGCAAACAAATCTCTCCGATGCGTTTAGGTGGTGAATACCTTGTGCATGTTTACCTCGATGAAAAAACCGGAAGAGTTGCAGCAAGCCAATATCTCGAACATCTTTTGAGCAATGATCCATTAAGTGTAAAAGAAAAAGACCCTGTTCAACTTACTGTCTATCGCAAAACAGATCTGGGGTACGTGATGATCATCAACAAACAGCATACCGGGCTTTTACATTTTAATGATGTGTTTCGCGAACTTGAAATCGGTGAACAAATAGAAGGTTATATTAAAACGATTCGTCCCGATCACAAAATAGATCTTGCAGTTGGTAAACCCGGTTATCAGCGGGTAGAAGATGAAACCGGAAAAATAATTCGGCTACTTCATGAAAAAAACGGGTTTCTTCCCTACCACGATAAAACAGATCCGGAAACAATTTATGATGTTTTCGGAATGAGCAAGAAGGCTTTTAAAATGGCAATCGGAAAATTGTATAAAGAGAAAAAGATTCTCCTTCTCGATAATGGAATTAGATTAGTTGTTGGTTTATAAAAGTTATGAGGTATGGGTTACGAGTTACGAGATGTTTACCCGTAACCCATAACACATAACTCGTAACCAACAACTAACAACCAGTTTACAATCCATACTTCTTCTTATACCGATCGTATAACTGTGTATGTTTATTTTCGAGACTTACCTCACGGCCTTGAATAAACGCATTTGTTAGGCGACTGCTGCGCATATCGAGAATGTCTCCTTCAGAAATAATAATATTGGCATCCTTACCTGCTTCGATTGAGCCTGTACGATTATCTATGCCGAGGATACGTGCTGCATTTAATGTAATTGCCTGAAGAGCTGCTTCTTTACCCATACCATAAGCCGCTGCCGTGCCGGCATTGAAAGGAAGATTCCTTCCTCTTGTCTGACCATCTTCATCATTGATGGCAACCAGCACACCGGCCTTATGTAAGATTGCCGCTGTTTTATACGGAAGATCTACATCATCATCAATCGTTGTAGGCAGACTATGTTGCTGAGAAAGAATCACTGCAATATCATTCTGCTTCAAAAGATCGGCTATCTGCCAACTCTCACTTCCTCCGATAATCACCACCTTAAATCCGAACTCTTTGGCAAAATCAACAGCTACCAGTATTTCTTTCACTAAATCACAATGAACAAACAACTTTTGTTTTCCTTCAAACAGAGACCTGCATCCTTCTAATTTCAGGTTAGGCTGCTTAGGCGTATTGGCGATATATGCTTTGGCATCACGAAACATTTGCTTCACTTCCTCAATACGCGAAAGCGATTGCTTCACATAATCCGGAGCGGGTCTGCTGTCAATCCCCAGAAAAGCAGCATATGGATTGGGTCTCGCTACAAGTGAAGGCATGTAAAAATGCATACCGCCGTCGGCATGATACGCTGCATCTTCCCAGTTCCAGGCATCAAGCTGTACAACCGAAGAAGTGCCACTTATCAATCCCCCATTGGGAATGATGTTCGCCAAGAGGATGCCGTTGTACTTCAACGTATTGATTACTTTGGAATCTGTATTGTAAGCAACCAACGAACGGACAGAAGGATTCATAGTGCCTACTTCCGTATGGTCTATTGTAGCACGCACACTGTTTACTTCTACAAGCCCAAGTTGTGAATTGGAAAGAATCAGGCCGGGATAAACATTCTTTCCTTTCGCATCTATCACTTTCGCTCCGGTTGCACTGATCGTTCCCGTACTTACTTCTGCAATTTTATCATCAACAATTTTAATGCTTGCATTCGTTAATACCTGTCCGTTGCCAATATGAATAGTTCCGTTTTGTATAATAATCGTTCCCTTATGTACAGGAGCCGGATAAACCGTTTCCTGTGCAGTTGCATTAATTACAGATAATAAGGAAACGATAATGATGAAAAATAAGCGGTTCATAAAAATCTTTTTTAATTTATTTTAATCCAATTGATATGGCAGAATCTTTGTGTCTTCAACTTCTGAGTTTTAACTTTTAAGTTTAAAGTTTTACTCCTCTTCAATCACAAACAATCCGTGACGATGCTGATGATCACTGCAATGGTGCATAATCTGCATCGTTGGTGCATAAGGAACCGTTGGCGCTCCCGACATTTTTTCTGATGTCATCTTCCCTATCAGCCTGGTTCTTTCTGCAGCAATTGCAACTCGCATCTGCTCATCTTTTTCACGATCGTAATAAGCGATTCCGTCAACGATCGTATACATTGCTTTTGCATAGATGCTTAAAGGATGGTCGCTCCATAAAACTACATCGGCATCCTTTCCTACTTTAATGCTTCCAACTTTATCATCAACGTGCAACATGATTGCCGGATTCAGCGTCACCATCTTCAATGCGTCTTCTTCGGATACTCCTCCGTATTTAACGGCTTTTGCTGCTTCGTGATTGAGACGACGCGCCATTTCGGCATCATCTGAATTTATCGCAACATTCAATCCCACATTGTGCATCAGTGCAGCATTAAAAGGAATGGCATCCACTACTTCCATTTTATAATTCCACCAATCGGAGAATGTAGAAACATTTGCTCCATGCAACTTCATTTTATCTGCTACTTTATATCCTTCCAGAATATGTGTAAACGTGTTTAATGTAAATCCGAATTTTTCTGCTACACGCATCATGTCGGTGATTTCACTTTGTACGTAACTGTGACAGGTAATGAATCGTTCTTTGTTCAGAATTTCAACAAGGGCATCCAGTTCGAGATCTCTTCGTGGCGCAACCAGTTTTGGATTTTTCTTTCGCTGCGCTTCATAGTTTTTCCATTCAGCTTCGTATACACGTGCACGTGTGAAAGCATCAATTAAAACCTGGCTCACTCCCATGCGCGTATCAGGGAAACGGTTATTTTGAGTGGCTGAAGAACGTTTTACATTTTCACCAAGTGCAAATTTGATGAAGCCGGGCCATCCTGTAAATTTCAACTCTTCAGCATTTGCGCCCCAGCGAAGTTTAATAAGTTGTGTTTGCCCGCCAATGGTATTGGCAGAACCGTGTAAAATATGAGAAGTGGTAACTCCGCCACTCAACTGACGATAAATATTGATATCATCCGGATTGAGATTATCTGCAATGCGTACTTCTGATGTAACACTTTGTCCGCCTTCATTAATGGAGGCCGCTGCAATATGTGAGTGTTCATCAATAAGTCCTGCGGTAAGATGCTTGCCTGTTCCGTCTATCACGGTAGCATCCGTTGCAGAAAGATTTTTTCCGATCGCAGCAATTTTTCCATTGCGAAGCAATACATCCGTTTCTTTCAATATACCCTCTTTCTCATTGGTCCATACCGTTACGTTTTTAATTAGCAAAGTCGTTGCTTTGGGCATTGACATAAAGCCATAACCGTTAAAAGGATAGGTAACGGTTGATGTTATGTTAACGGGTCTTTTCTTTGTGCTGTCTGTTTTTACCTGAGCAGGTTGTTGCATGACAGCTGTCCATGTAAAACGTGTACCAACCGAATCCTCTCCCACACCACTCCATTCTTTACCGGATGCGATACCACTTAAGCGATAAACAGATTTACTGCCCTTCACCGGAGGAAATGAAACCTGAATCTGTTTACCGTCGAAACTGAATTTAGTTTTGATTGTATCTCCTGCTAGAATCTGTGCGTTGTTATTTCCCAACACATCAAGCGAAAAAGATTTTTTTGCTTGTGGATATTGCAGCGTAAGCAGATACTTTCCGGCAGCGTCGGTCCAGTTTTCATTTCTCACATCATAACGAACACCCTGTATCCAGTTTTGAAGAATCGCTGTTTTTTCCTGGAATACCGGTCCGCCTGTGATGATAAAGTTGGCAATTTTACCGGTAGCAAGTGTCCCCAGCTGATCGCTCATGCCAATCATTTTTGCAGGTGAAGTAGTCAAAGCCTCAAGTGCTTTGTCTTCAGTAAGACCATACTGAATGGCTTTGCGAAGATTGGGCCAGAACAGTTTCGGGTCGCGCAGGTCGGCAACTGTTAAGCAGAAAGGAATCCCTGCTTTTTCAAAGCGTGAGGGATTGGAAGGAGCGAGTTCCCAGTGTTTAAGATCTTGAAGAGCTACAAAACGCGCATCATGTGCATCCTCCACTTCCATAGCAGCAGGAAACTGAAGTGGAAGAATAAAGCTTGCACCTGTTGCACGCATTTCTTCCATGCGCTGGTATTCATTGCCGCCGGCTTTGATAATATACTGCACACCAAATTCATCACCGATACGATCGGCGCGCAAAGCGTTCCATTTATCGTTGGCTTCAAATATCTGCGGCAACGATTGCGTTTCATTCCATTTTTTTAAAGTAAGGTTGACTCCTTCTGCAGCAGGATTGTTTTTATACCATGAAGCATCGAGGTACGACTGACGCAAGAGTGCGATGCTACCCATCATTGAAGAAGGATAAGATTGAGGAGATGTTCCTTTATTAAAAGAATAATGTGCACTTGCTTTTTCTTTCAACATAACCATGTTCTCCTGGTCGATGCCAAAACTGACAACGGCACCTGTACCTCTGGCTATGCCATCGGGATGATGGGAAAGAGCAATGCCGAATCCAAGGTCTCTCCAGTTTTTAGATCTGGCGGTATCAACACCAAACACCGAAGCAGCATCTATATCCGTACGAATCGCCTGGTTCCATCCGAATGGTCCTTTTTGATTTGATAAAAGCTGAGATGGGCCTCCATATATATTACGAGCGGGTCCTCCTTTAGGAGGAGGAGGCATACCATAATCGGTATAGATATCTATGAAGGAAGGATAGATGTATTTGCCTGAGCAATCAACGACAACTGCATCAGCGGGTACAACTACATTGTTACCAACCGCAACAATTTTGCCCTGGCGGATGAGCAAGGTTGCACCGGATAAAACATTTCCCGGTGAAGAAACAATGGTGGCATTTGTAAATGCGTATGAGCCGCTGCGGTTATCGGCCACATCATTGATTGGAAAAGTATTCTGCGCCTGAATGATAGATGATGTCAGGAGCAAAATCAGAACTAGAATCTTTTGCATGGTAAAGTGATTCATTAAATAAAAAAGAGATTATGCAGTTAGTGTTCATTATCAACATTTAAAATAAGGTTTTGTTGGGAGTGATGCAAGAAGGATGTGATGAGTGGTTGTTGGTTGTTAGTTGTTAGTTGTTAGTTGTTGGTTTCGGCTTATCTCTCGCCGTGATTATGCCTGTCAAGTAGCGCAGTGTAAACAAAGACCTCGTCATCCTGAGTGTTAACGAAGGATCTCGAAGCCGGAGGTCTGCACTCTGAAGCCAATTATAAAGAAGAAATGACTCTTAAAAAGCTACTTATATGGTACCCACATTCTCGAGATGTTCCCGATGTTCGGGACTTATTCGCTGCCGATCTCCGATGATACTTCGTATATCGGAGCAGGCAACATGACGTGCTTGTTTATTTCGTAATCCGGTCTGTCTCATAGCGCAGCGTAACACCACTTAAACGTCATCCTGAGTGTTAACGAAGGATCTCGAAGCTGGAGGTCTGCACTCTGAAGCCAATTAGAAAGAAGAAATGACTCTTAAAAAGCTGCTTATATAGTACCAACGTTCTCGAGATGTTTCGCTGCCGCTCAACATGACGTTCAGTTTCTACCGGACTAACGGACTCTTCTTCACAAACTCATACAATTCCGGAAAAAACTCATTGTAACAATTTTGCAATTCATTGTAGTGTTTCTGAAAAACTTCTGCTGCGGCTTGGCTATCTGATAAATAAGCAGCACGGCGCACAACACCTCCAAAGCTTTTGATTGCTCCTTCGGTTGTATGGTAATGGTAAAGCCAGTTCTGACTTTGCATATAGGGGAAGATGGCGGCAAAAAGCGGCGGGTGATATGCTTGATGGGATGTTAGGTGAAGATAGGTCGACTGAGAAAAATCGTGCAGAGAGGACTTCGTGAAATGCATCGGGTCGTTTGCCAGAAAATGATCATACACAACATCTACAAAAGCTGCAGCATATAGCCGATAAGCAGGTCGAAAAAATTCTTTCGCGGCTTTGGTAGCTTCATGCGCATCGGTAAAAGTGTCGATGGCGCGATGCAGATCGATTCCCTGTTTGATTTTTTCAGGAAAGAGAAACTGTTTTTTGCCTTTGACAAAATCGCTGATCAGGTTACCAACTAACAGTTCCGAATAACCGAAAGAAAGATATGCATGTGCGAGGTAGTTCATATTATGCTTCTTCTGGAGGAGATACCTGCACACTTCTTTTAAAACTTTCTTCCAGAGAGATGAAGGTTTCTGTGCGTTCGATGCCTTTTATTTTTTGAAGCGCATCGTGCAGTACATAACGCAGTTGGTTGATGTCTTTGCAAACGATTTCGATGAACATGCTGTAGTTGCCGGTGGTATAGTTGAGGCGTACAATTTCCGGTATGTTCTGCAGTTCCCGCGCAACGATATCATACAAGGAGCTTTTTTCGAGGTAGATGCCTACAAAGGCGGTGATATCATAGCCCAGTGCTTTGAGGTCGACCTCGAGTCGGTTTCCTACGGCGATGCCCATGTCCTGCAGTTTTTTCATACGAACATGGATGGTGCCTCCGGAGACGAAGAGTTTTTTACCCAGGTCGGCATAGGAGATGTCGGCATTGGCGGTAAGGGCGGAAATCAGCTGAAGATCCAGTTTGTCAAGTTGCAATCGAACGGCCATTTTGAGGATTGATTTTTGACAAATTTAAACATAAAATAGTATTCATTGAACATTTTCAAATGTTTTAAATTTTAGTTTGAAATATTTGCAACGTATTGGAGGTTTATGTAACATTGCACTATCAACGTTCTTTGAACATTATACTGTGGGGTGATGAAATTTTTGGCAGACATGCCCTCTCGTCTCGAGGGTGGGGATCACAGGATAAACGCAGCATAGAGCCGACGTTACCATTGGTAAGGCCGACCAGGGTTGACCACTTAATCTTTGTGCTGCAGCTAACTGCCCCGTGGAGGTTCGACTCCTCCCCCTACAGCAATAAAAAGCCCATAACTGATTTATTTTGAATTGGTTATGGGCTTTATTGTTTTTGGTCGATTTTACTAAAGGGATTTCCGGATCTACACACCCCGGAGCTCTTATCATTAATTATCAGGGTGTTCTACTTTGATCCTTTAATGCCTATAAAGAATCGATCAATGTGTTTATTTCAATAAATGTGGATTATATCCGTTTATACATCCCTAAATATCAGATGGATATAATTATCCTGATCTAATGAAACACTTTCCATCAGAATTTTAATTGAATAGATATTTCAGTCAGCAAATAGATTATGTGGGGTGTGTGAAGAAGGTAATGATTGAAAAGGGTTCGACCTTTCAATACAGATTGTTAATTATAAGAAATAAACTATTTTAGAGCGAACTTTATTAATTGCGCTAATCATTCCGAAATGTTTATGCTTAGCGCAATTATTTTATCTATGATTTGCACCTATATGCGAGTTGTAGGCAATACAATAAACATAATCTGAAAAAAAACTATGCGATTAACCTTTACATTATTATCAAGTTTTTTGATTATTTGTTCTATAAATGCACAGCAAAAGAATGTTGAAGTGGAAATCAAACAAATAAAACAAGCATATACCTTTATAAATTCTTCTAAACTTAAAAGTAATTCGTACAAATATTCAAACAAATGTGGAGTTGTTAACGCATGTATTACATTATACTATTTAAAAGGAGAGATTGTAAAAATTACTGATAATGGAATTGGAGACGATGATAAAGCGGCAGAAAAGTGGAATTACGAATATTATTTTAAAAGTGGAAATTTGATTTTTTCTTACGAATGGATAAAATACTACGATAACGATTTAGAGAAAAGTGTTATAGACGAGAAAAAAGAGTATTTCAAATCAAACAAACTATTAAAGAAAATTGAAAATCAAAAAACTACATACCCAACTAATAAAACGATAAACTATTATGACGACAGATACCTTTTAAAAGGTATAAAATCAGTTAAGGATATTAATCAAATATATAAATGTCTAAATTAGTACTGCCTGCAACACGAGGTTTGGCAATAGTGGGGCTTGACGTGCAAAACTCAACATTAGTAATACTATTGAACTTTTATGCTAAGAATCGGATGACGTTTTTCAAATGCCCCACCATCTCCAAGCCGTGCTCGTTAGCAACAAGTATAACATAGAACAAATTATTGATGAAAAAAATTGAAGTCGTTGCAGGTGTAATATTTTGGAAGAATCTAGTTCTATGTGTTCAAAGACCTAAAAACAAACTCCATTATATTTCTGAGAAATATGAATTTCCTGGGGGGAAAATTGAAGAAGGTGAAACCAGAGAAGAAGCCTTGAATCGAGAGTTACTAGAAGAGTTGAATATTTCAACAAAAATCAAATCTTTTTTTCTAACTGTAGTTCATGAATACCCAGATTTTGAATTAACAATGCATAGTTTTATATGTGAAGCCGTTTCGAAAGAAATCACGCTTAATGAACATATTGATAAAAAATGGTTGCATATAAATGACCTAATTAAACTCGATTGGGCAGCAGCTGATATTCCAATAGTCAATAAACTAGTTTTAAATGAATAAGCTAATAGAAAGTTTCAAAAAGAGCTTAGAGACAGGTTATGTAGACAAGTCCGTACTATCTAATCTTGATTATCAACCAGAGTTATTAATTAATCAAAAAAATCCACCAAGGAAGATTCTTTCAACTATTCTTCATGATTTAGAACATTGCAATCAGTTTTTTATTTCCGTGGCATTTGTCACAACGAGTGGTGTAGCTACGATTATTAATAAACTTATAGAGCTTGAAAAACGAGGTGTTAAAGGTCAAATACTTGTTTCCCAGTATTTAAATTTTACACAGCCAGAAGCGCTGAGAAGGCTTCTTCAGTTTGATAATATCGCTCTAAGGATTGCTACAACAGGAAATGCACATGCAAAAGGGTATATTTTTAAAAACAAAGAGCATTACAACCTAATTGTTGGTAGCAGCAACTTGACTGCGCAAGCCTTATGCACAAATAAGGAATGGAATATAAAAGTATCCGCTTTAGACGAAAGTGGTATTGTTGAAAAAGTTCTTCAAGAATTTAAGACTGATTTCGAAAAAGGAACCCCAGTATCGTCCGAATTTCTCTTAGCCTATGAAGAAATCTATCAGAATCAACTTCTACAAACCAAAAAATCAAAACTTGAAGAATCGACTGATTTAAAACAGAAAATAACTCCAAATTCTATGCAAATGGAAGCATTGGAGAATCTTAAAAGATTGAGGTCTGATGGTAAAAATAAAGCTTTGATAATTTCAGCAACAGGAACGGGTAAAACATATTTGTCGGCATTTGACGCGCTTGCTTTTAATCCGAGAAAATTATTATTTGTCGTACATCGCTTGACCATTGCTAAAGATTCATTAAGCACTTTTAAAAGTGTTTTTGGATCTGATAAAACTATGGGGGTGTATTCTGGTAACAAAAGAGAATTAGATTGTGATTTTGTCTTCTCCACCATTCAAACTATTTCGAAACCAAACCACTTAGACAATTTCTCTAAAGACCACTTTGATTACATCATAATTGATGAAACACATCGCTCAGGTGCAGATTCTTATTTACGGCTTATTGACCACTTCGAACCCAAGTTCTTGTTAGGAATGACGGCTACACCTGAGCGTACAGATGGTAATGACATATTTCGCCTTTTTGACCACAATATTGCCTACGAAATCCGATTGAGTAAGGCTATGGATGAGGAAATGCTCAGTTCATTTCATTACTTCGGGGTTGCTGACTTATCGATTGATAATACCCCATTGGACAATAAATCAGATTTCAGATATTTGGTGGCAAGGGAACGCGTTGAGCGAATTATTGAAAAAGCAAAATTTTACGGAAGCGATAATGGTATAACGCGAGGTTTAATCTTTTGCTCCAGAAAGAATGAAGCGATAGAATTAGCAGAATTATTCAATTCAGAAGGGATTAAAGCAATAGCTCTCACAGGTGATAATTCTGAAGAAGAAAGATCCCTTGCAATTGAAAAGTTGGAAACAGACAACCTGAATGAGAAAATTGATTACATATTCACTGTGGATATTTTCAACGAAGGGATTGATATTCCGAAAATCAATCAGATCATCATGCTTCGACCAACAGAATCAGCCATAATTTTTATACAACAATTAGGAAGGGGACTAAGAAAGATTGATGGAAAAGGCTATTTGACAGTGATTGATTTTATAGGGAACTATGAAAACAACTACCTCATACCCATCGCATTGTATGGGGACACCTCTTACAACAAGGACTCAATAAGGAAGTTAATCACGGAAGGAAGTAGAATGATTCCTGGAGCTTCCACTGTCAATTTTGATGAAATCACGAAGGAAAAAATCTTTCAATCCATTGATTCTGCAAATATGCAGTTGTATGCTGATTTGAAAAAGGATTACAACATTTTGAAATTCAAGTTGGGACGATTACCAATGATGATGGACTTTATAGAATATGGTTCTCGGGATCCATTTTTATTTGTGGAATACGCTAATTCATATTACAATTTTAGTTGCAAGGTCGAGAAACTGGAACCGTCATTATCAAAGCAACAAATAAAATTGCTTGAGCTGTTTTCGAAAGAAATTAATAACTCAAAACGAGTTGAGGAAAGCCTGATTATTAAGTTTCTCATTGAGTCAAAAGAACTCACTGTTAAAAAATTAAAGGACTTTGTTCAAGCCAAGTATCAGTATATCATTACCGATGACACTATAAAATCTTGTGTTACCAATCTCAATTTCGAGTTTGTTCGTGAAAAGAAAGATGGCAAGATGCTTTCAGCTAAAGAGATATACAATTTAGATGTTCTGGGAATTGAACAAGGGAAATTTGTCTTTTCAAGCGATTTCATTCAGCACTTAAATCAAGATGAATTTAAACTTCATCTACTTGACTCAACAGAATATTCAATTTACGAATTCGACAGATTATTTGATGCAAAATATTGGCAAAAGGGATTTGTGCTTTACAGAAAGTATTCGCGAAAGGATGTATTCAGAATATTAAATGTGTCAGAAAACCCTGTGGCACAAAATGTTGGTGGCTACTTAGTAAGTCCAGATAATTCGCATTGTCCGATTTTTGTGAATTATCACAAAGAAGATCATATTTCAGAGTCAATCAAGTATGAGGATCAATTTGTAAATAACAAAGAATTTGATTGGATGTCGAAGTCTAATCGAACATTAAGCAGCAATGATGTTCAATCTATTTTAGGTCAAAACGGCCCCATTCGACTTCCTCTTTTTATTAAGAAAAATAATGACGAGGGAATGGACTTTTATTACATGGGTGAGGTGTACCCTGAATTAGATAGAGTGCAACAAACTACGATGCCAAACGATCAGGGAAAGCAACTTCCTGTAGTAAAAATTAGATTCAAATTGACTAATCCTGTTACACCTACTATTTATAATTATCTACACGAAAGTGTAATGAACAATAAACCGAATTCAGAATATAAAGTAAATTTTATACATCCACAGCAATCCACAGAATTTGAAGTAAAATTGCGTAATCCAATTCCATTATATGATTTCTATGCTGCTGCGGGCTCGTTTAGCGAAATACAATCTGAGAAAAATTACAAACTAATTGAAGGTCCTGAAAACAGTTCAAACAGTAATTATTTCGCATGCAAAATTATTGGCGAATCAATGAACAGAGTCATTCCAAATGGGTCTATTTGTTTATTTAAAGCCTATACTGGAGGCAGCAGAAATGGAAAAATTTTATTAATCGAAAACAGAGATTTGCAAGATCCAGATTTTAACTCTGCCTTTACAATCAAGACATACTCCAGTGAAAATATTATGACGGAGCATAATTGGGAACATACCTCCATCGTCTTGCGTCCAAATTCTTTTGACAGATCTTATCAAAACATCATCATCACAGAACAAAACGCTTCTGAAATGAGAGTTGTTGGTGAGTTCATAAAAATTTTGAAATAATGAAGAAATGATACCAGTTTGCAACAGGTGTTTGCCTCAGTGGCGGGTTCGGTGGTTAATTGAACATTCTAACTCGCATCAACTTTTGTGCTGGCTTGACAGTTTTGTATACCGAAATCGCCAACTTCTTAAATCCGCAAACCTTTACCCTTTTAATAAATATGAAAACCAATGTATTTTAAAAAACCATAAATGATCAACGGCTTCCTCCTCGAAATATCAAACGCCAACAACGCTGAAGTAACTCTTCCTTTTTTCAAAGATGGGCCTTTGCCATCGGGCATAGACATTCATGTGACAAACAGTGATTATCAATATGCAGATTTAATAAGTATGGCGCAAGCAGAGGGTTTTACCGGCAGCGGCATCATCACCGATGATGAGCGGGTATCACTGCTCACCATTTACATGAACCATCAGCCCACACAATATCATTTCTCTAAAATTCTGGATAATCTGGAAATTACAATCGATGGTGCGGGTAATTATATCTCTCTCGTTTTTCCGCCAGAGTCAACTACCCTGGTGCAGTTGATGCCCAGATTCGATAGTCGTTGATCTTTTATAGCGCTAGTTGTATAATATCTCTACAGACCCATAAGCGTTTCTAGTTGTTTGTAAATACCAAAAAACCTCATAACCGATACCCTATAACGGCCAACTATTTTTCACTCATCAAATACATGGAGGTCTGCTTCTGTATATTTGATCTGTAAACAAGTAATTATCTGTCTATAACTGCTTCATTTTTATGGAAACAACGCTTCTCACGCTCGTTCTTATTATTGCAATCGTCAACATTCTTCTGCTATTTGTATTTCGTAACAAAAGCACATTTGACGTTCCTCAATTACTGACAAAAATAAATGACCTGCAAAGCGGACTGTCCAAAATAGAATCCGGATTGAAAGACGACTTTAGAACTAACAGGGAAGAAAGTGCAAGTGTGGCCAAAACCAATCGCGATGAATTAAACAAAGCGATTACTGATTTTAGAAAAGAAACAAGCGATATTCTTCGGCAATTAACGGCTCAAAACGTGGAAGCCCTTGAAAAATTAAACCAAAAACTGGAACAAAAACTAACAGGCCTAATTGATAAAACAGAAAATTCATTCAAGGATTTTCAAATAACATTTGAAAAGAATGTAAAATCTTTCAATGACTCGCAAAAGGAGAACTTCGGACGAATGGAGGAAAAGCAAAATAAACTGGTAGAAGGAACAGAGAAAAAGCTGGAAACCATCCGAATAACTGTTGAAGAAAAACTGGAAAAAACACTCAGCGAAAGACTGGGGCAAAGTTTTGAAACGGTTGGAAAACAGCTGATAGAAGTGCAAAAAGGTCTTGGTGAAATGCAAACGATTGCTTCAGATGTAGGCGGACTTAAAAAAGTATTGAGTAACGTGAAACTAAGAGGCGGTGTTGGAGAAGTGCAACTGGCAATGTTACTGGAGCAAATACTCGCTCCAACCCAGTACGATGAGAATGTAAAAACCAAAGAAGGCAGCAATGATCCGGTCGAGTTTGCCATTAAACTACCAGGTAAGAGTGAAGATGAAAACAGTTTTGTTTATTTACCGATAGACGCGAAGTTTCCAAAAGATGTCTATGAGCAATTACTCAATGCGTATGAACAATCTGTGCCGGATGAAATTGAAGCAGCTACCAAAAATCTGGAAAGTACGATCAAAAAAATGGCGAAAGATATCCGCGATAAATACATCGACCCCCCCAACACAACCGACTTTGCAATTTTATTTCTGCCGTTTGAAAGCATATATGCGGAAGTTATCAGACGCAGTGCTTTGGTTGACCAGTTACGAGATGAGTTTAAAATTACTGTTGCGGGTCCGACTACCCTCGTCGCTATCTTGAACAGCTTACAAATGGGCTTCCGAACCCTTGCTTTGCAGAAACGAAGCAGTGAAGTATGGAAAGTGTTAGGTGCTGTAAAAACCGAATTTGAAAAGTTTGGAGGCTTGCTGGAAAAGGCGCAAAAAAATATTCAAACCGGTCTTGGTCAGCTCGATGACGTAGTGGGTGTAAGAACAAAAGCCATACAAAGAAAATTAAAAGAAGTGCAGTCATTACCGGCAGCAGAAAGTCAAAGTTTTTTACCAAAATTAGATATAGACCATCCGGAGGATGATAGCAACGAAGAGGTTACAGCATAATTAAATTGTTATAAAAAACGATCCCGATACATTTGATCAAATGTCAGACAAAGTCTTAATAGAAGATTTGGTTGAATATAAATGGACGTGTCCGTTTGATATTAAACTGTTTGAAATATTATTAGATAAAGACAGTTCAAAGAAATTGATATATCAATTTTTTTCTTTGTGTGCGATTATTAATTATGAGTTTCACTCTCCCGGCAATTCATTTAAAAGAAATTTAATAAAAATACTTAACCGAAAGTTTCATCTTAATCATTTAATTAGAGCCTGTTCCATTAGAGAAAAATGTAAGGCAAATCAAGATTGGCTCACTGCATATGATCATTTGATAGACGCGTTAATAAAAGAGAGTAGTAAGATTAAATTTAGAAAATTAGAAGAGAATAATATAAATCGACCTTTATTATCCAAAAATGAAATTCTATTATATTTTAGGTCAGATATATTAAATGAAGAAGGAATAATTTTAACCTACAATTCTTTTTTATAGTATACTATTTTTTAGTCTTACGTCAATGCGCTAAGACATTAACAAATAAATTTATCTTTTTTTTCCACTCATCATATACACGGAGGTCTGCCTGTTTATGTTTGTGATAAAATATAACTCATATGAATTTTCAAAACACTTCTGATGGTGAACCGAATACCGAAAATCAAGATCCGGATTTAAAGAAGCAACCCGAGCAAGTACCGTTGTCTTCGGATGAACAACTAAAAAAGATGAAGCAGTTTCTGGGTGTATTAATTGCCGAAATTGATAAATCAAAAGATTCTGATATTTCAAAATCAAACTCCTAAACTATGTATTTTCAAAATTCTGCAGACGAAGATTCGAATGAAGGAAGAATATATATCCATAAGCGAAAAATGCTTACAGATCCATTTGCGCTTTCCGATTTCGATAATATGAATGTTCCGGAAGGCGCAACCATCATACACTGTTATTATGAATCGCCGAAAAAATATATAAACGGTGGCTGGATCAACATCTCTCCGACTACTTATCTGTTAAACAAGGATACCAATAGCATGCTACCGATGATACAGGTACAGGATATTCCCCTAAGTCCGCAAAAACATTATTTCAGCAAAGTAAAAGAAAAGAAAACCTTTACACTTTTCTTCCCTCTGCTTCCAAAAAGCTGGCAAACATTTAGCATGATCGAATTGATTAATTCAACAGATCCGATTATGGTACACGATATACAACGTAATTCTTCGGGAGTGTATCATGCGAAAATTCATTAAGAAAATATTTATACAATGATAAAAACGGTCATTTTAAATAATAACTCAAAACGTAAAGACATTGTATCGCCCACCCCTTTTTGCCGGGTTAAGTTGCTGTCTTTTTACCATACAGACGATGAAATTCCCGACCCGGCTTCTTTTGTTTTTGAATGGAAGCTGAAGCAAGGGAGAAAAACCATCAGCCAGTATATCAATTATAATATCAAATCAAAACCACTCCCAGATTCACAGTGGAATCAGAACGACTTACTGAAAAAATTACGGGCATGCTATCCGACTGATGAACTTTTTCATTTTTTCTCGGTTCGGCTTTTCAGGCCGTTTCTTTCAGAAAAATCTGCTATCATAATAAATATAGAGTTTAATACATAACGACTTATGTAACTCGTCCATCTTAGTGTCTACCATGGACGATCCCGGGTAATACTTTACATCAGGGTCGGCTTCGCCTGACCCTGATGAGACCAAATACAAAAGAGCGTGGGCTAGGCAAAACGCGCCGAGCGATCGGGTTTGCCTAGATTTTTCTTTGGTTACTTTTATGTATTATTTTTAATTTTTGGGGCCACATAGAATGCCTAAATTTTTTTGATAATTATTTATGGAAGGCATGTCTTTGTATCATGACAAAGAAAGTAACAACCCTTTTAGAAGATAACTCATTATAAATATTCTAATATTATTTTAGGATAATATTGAATTATAGTTCGAATTGATAATAACACTTTTACTTGTTAGCAGATCTGTTTCAACGCGAAGAAAAAAGAAGTTTCATCTTTATAATTATCCCCTGACCGAAGACCTCCAGCTTCGAGATCCTCCCGATAAATCGGGATAAATCTCGTTAACACTCAAGATGACGTTTCACGTGATAAACTACGGCGCCTCTCGAATAAGAACTTTATAATTATAGCTTAGGTTTATAGAATACAAAAAATATAAAACTCAGTATCTTTAAACTATGCCACTCAATAAAGATGCTTTAACGCGCTACAGAATAATCGATAACTGCCTCAACGACAGACAGAAACGTTTTCCTACAATTCAGGATCTGGCAAATGCCTGTTCACGTGTTCTGAAAAGAGATATTTCAACTTCAACTATTGAAAAAGATATTGCCGCTATGAAAGCCGGAATGCCCAACGGCGAACAGGCACCAATCGTATACAGTAAAATCGAAAAAGGATATGCTTATGGTGAATTTGGATTTTCTATCAGTGAATTAAGACTAGAAGAAGAGGAATGGGAATCATTGGCTTATGCAGCCAACCTCTTACATCAGTACAAAGAAGTGCCGCTGTTTAAATCTTTCAAAGATGCCATTCAAAAAATTCACAGCCGTTTCACCATACCTTACGACCATGAAGATGAGGACTTTGAACAACTGGTACAGTTTGAACAGGGTAATTCAACAGAAGGTTATCAGTGGATTGCTTTGTTCTATGAGGCGATTAAAAAAAGATATATTATTCAGTTTGAATATGAAAATATTTACAAAGCGGAAACAAAATCCTATTCCATACAACCTTTCCTATTGAAAGAATACAGAAACAGATGGTATGTGATTGGATGGGAAGCAGAGAGGGAAATGTATCTGACGTTTGCGCTCGACCGGATTAAAAACGCAGATTCGCATCCAGTTACGCAAAAAAGAAGATTTGATTTTAACCCGCGTCAGTTTCTTCGCAATGCAATCGGCATTATGGAAGGAGACGGATCGGCTACAGAGTTGGAGCTTGAATTTTTTGCTCCGATCGACAAGCTTGTTCTTCTCGATCCGCTTCATACTTCGCAGGACATCATCAAACAAACAAAAAAGTCAACCCGCATTAAACTGGCAGTCAACATCAATCCCGAGCTTATTCAGAAAATTCTTGGTTACGGAGCAAACTGCAGGGTGTTAAAACCTGCTGCGTTACGCACAATCATCAGCAGCGAACTAATGAATACCCTTGCGCATTATGAGAAATAAATGAGCGGTACTAAAAAAACAAAGAGTCAAATCCGCTCTTAGTATCTTCTTCAATGGTAAGTTTATTCACGGAAATAGATGAACTCCTTATTTTCAGTCCGGGCTCTATGTAATAACCAAAATACGGGCCACGCTCGGCAAAGTGACTTTTTTCACAGATATAGATGAGTTCGCGGTTTAATAAAAAATAGAAATAATTATTCAGTTTACATATAGTAAGCTCAAAGGTGTTTTCATTTTTATACTTTGTAAAAGTTTTCTGAAAGCGGTGAAACACCCTGTTGTGGTCTTTTTGAAAACACATGACAACCGCTCTGTTGCCGTCGGCAGAAATTGCAAATCGGTTGAGGTATTCTTTCTTTTCATTAAAACCCCAAACGAGTCCAAACTGACTGAATTGATCTTTACTTAGAATTTCAATATTTGAGGTAATGACCCAGTTATCCCCTGTATGATCAGGCATTTTATGCTTGTAATAATTCCAGCGTGATTGCGTCAGATTTTCAATATAGTAGTGATTGTTCTCGATATATGTTTTTTCGCTTTCGTTATCCACGATTTCCCAGGAGCTTTGTTCCGGAACGAAAAGACTGTCGTAAACAACCTTTTCTTCAAGTAGATTAAAGGTTTGAGGTGTAATAGTTAAGTTCATATATCAAAAGTAAACCGGCAGACCTCCGTCAATTGGAGGAGTGGAGAAATAAGTATATATAATCAAATTAACAATCTCTAGATCGGCAATTGTTTTGTCTTTTAATCAACAAATAGCTCTCCTCCCTCTGTTAACATAGTATAGGCTCGGGTAATGCCGGCCTGACAAATTCCTACATGGCTTGGGTCATTTGGGTGATTTTTCTGGTACTCAAGCAATGCCTCCCCGAATTCTTTAAAATAAATGTATTTATTCATGTTATTGAATTGCCAGTTGGTAGACGCATTATTGTAAATCTGTAATACAACCCAGCTAAGTTCTTTCCAGTAATTGGTTAATACAACCAAATCGGAAGGATACCTTAAATTCAATTGTTTTTTTCTTTCTTTACTGCCGGTGATCACAAGTTGAGCTCCACCAAACTCATCGATGTCTTTAACAATCTCTTTTGAATTTTAAGTGTGGTTAGTCCGTATTTATTAAGTGATCATGTTTTAAAATGGCAGATCGTCTATTGAAACTCTTTTATACTTTTCAAACAATCTGTTCCCGCACTTAAAATCAGTACATTCATAAATATCTTTTATTTTCCCGGACTCAATTTCGAAAACAAGATTTATATAGAAAGTTGACTTATCCCCTGTAAAAGAAAACCCATTCTTTTTATAATTACAGAGAACAGAGTTGCATTGTCCCTCTTCCCGATTCAGATAAGTGTCGCCGAGAATTTTAAAAAAATTAAATGCATCATTTAAGCGCTTTACAAATTCACTCTTGCTTAAGTTTTGATACGTAAGATTGTCATCCAGTAAATCATTTATCATTTCAATATCAAAACGCTGAATATGATACAATACACAACCAAGATGCATATTCACTTCAGCCTTGTCTCTGATATACCATTTACAATACTGTATTTTCTCTTTGATTTGATTAAGCTTCAATTCTATACAAAAGCCTTCTATTTCCTGTTGATACATTGAATTAAGTACAGAAACATAGTGTTGTAGTGCCTCTTCATACTGCTCACTTAAAAAACAGGCATCTGCTTTTTCAAGTTCCGGTTGTAAATATTTGGTTGCTTGGTAAATCATGGCATGATAAATCTAAAGGAAACAGTACTGTAATAAATTGTTAGGCGGAAGCGCATCGGAGTGATGATTTTATAGAACTGACGCTTTGTTCTCTTACGCTTCTTTCTTCTTTTGATAACCGTTCACATGCATCAAGAAAATCAGACAGATGCTTTTTAAATTCAAAATGATCGATGCCGCTTGCTACTGCAGCTGCTTGTTCATATTGCTTCATCAAAAAGTAAGAGGCTGCAAGTCCGACAGCAGCTTCCTGATAATCTGCTCTTTGCGTCAATAAATCCCGGTAGAGATAACTTGCCTGCTCAAACTCGTCCTGATGAAATAAATCGTGCGCCTGCTGTAGCTTTTTGCCCGCAACAGTATGTCTGTCACGCACCATTGTTTTAATTGGTACAAAATTATTAACCTCGCTTACCTTCATAAAATGATACTCCAGATTTAATTCAGAAAGAACTTTATAATACTTCGGGAGCATTTCTGTAATTACTGCTTCGCGTGATTTACGACAGTAGCCCAATTGCTGACAGCTATCGCAAAGGAAGGGGTTGTTGGTTGTGGCACTGAAAGGCTGCATATATAATTTATTGCGTGTTGATAAAGGTTCTGTTTATGGCATCCCACTAATTTACTTATAAGTAAATTTTAATTAGAGTGAGACACTACAAATTATTTGTTAAGAAAGCCCAAACAAAACTACACACCCACACCTCCGTGTATTTGATGAGTGAAAAAGAAATTGTCGGTTGCTGATTGTCAGCTACTTGTGTTTGGGGAGGTAAGGACAAAAAAGAGAAAGTCGGATCCCGTAATATAAACAAGCCTTTCTAATACTTCTTACAGTTAATATTCTTTATTGCCCGTTTCGGGATCCGAAAAATGGTTCTTAATATAAAAATCAATGAACAGGTTGTCTGCTTTCAATAACCTGTGCAAGTGTTTTCACAATAGTTTTGTGTTTTGTGACAAAAGGATTTGTATCATCCCATACATATCCTGCCAAAACAGAACATATTTGTTTTTTAAA
>Ga0315906_10003030_pt1 | contig 22612 bp, 13 predicted proteins | sample LakEriMetagenome_4_FD_203526 | JGI IMG/M metagenome (GOLD analysis project Ga0315906, IMG submission 203526) | Freshwater fungal communities from buoy surface, Lake Erie, Ohio, United States - Buoy 2 MA122 | ecosystem: Environmental > Aquatic > Freshwater > Lake > Lake biofilm | place: USA...
GCCCCCGCCTGGGAAGAACCCCACCGCCCCAACATCGTGGTCATCCTGGCCGATGACATGGGTTTTTCCGATATCGGCTGCTTCGGCGGCGAGATCGCCACCCCCCATCTCGATGCCCTCGCGGCGAATGGCCTGAGGTTCACGCAGTTCTACAACACCGCCCGCTGCTGCCCCACCCGGGCCAGTTTGCTCACAGGCCTTTACCCGCACCAGGCCGGCGTGGGCCACATGTTGGAAAACACAGGCAAGCCCGGCTATTCCGGCGGGCTCAACAGCACCTGCAGAACCATCGGTGGCATCGCCCGCTCCGCCGGCTACCGCACCTACGCGGTGGGCAAGTGGCATGTCACCAACAGCACCGCCGCCGACGGCCCCCACGCCAACTGGCCCCTCAAGCGCGGCTTCGACCGGTTCTACGGCACCATCCACGGCGCGGGCAGTTTCTTTGACCCCTCGTCGCTGGTGCGCGACGACACGATGATTTCCGCCTACGCCGATCCCGAATACAAACCCGAAACCTACTACTACACCGATGCCATTTCCGACCATGCCGGCCGCTTCATCCGCGAGCACCAGCGCGACCATGGCGACAAACCGTTGCTGATGTATGTCGCCTACACCGCCGCCCACTGGCCGATGCACGCCCTCCCCGCCGACATCGCCCGCCAAAAGGGCAAATACGATCAGGGTTACGAACCCATCCGCAGGGGACGCCTGCAAAAGGCTGCCAAGCTGGGCCTGGTGGATCCAAGCCAGGGCATGGCACCTCCCGTCGGCGACTGGGAAAAACAGGACAAGGCTTGGGAGGCCGCCTGCATGGAAGTCTACGCCGCCATGGTGGAGCGCATGGACAAGGGAATCGGCCAGGTTGTGGAAGAACTCCGAAAGGCTGGCCGGTTGGACAACACGCTGATCCTTTACCTGCAAGACAACGGCGGCTGCGCCGAACCGATGGGCCGCTCCGGCAACAAAAACCACCCCGACATCCCCCGCCCGGCATCCCCCACCCTGCCCGTGATGAAGCCGACGGATTTCGCAGCCGCGGGCAGCGTGCCCGCGCAGACACGCGATGGCTACCCGGTGCGCATGGGCAAGAAGGTGATGCCCGGCCCGGCCGACACCTATGTGGCCTACGGCCGCAATTGGGCCACTGTCAGCAACACACCCTTCCGCGAATACAAGCACTGGGTCCACGAGGGCGGCATCAGCACCCCGCTCATCGCCCACTGGCCCAACGGATTTTCAGCCAAGGGCGAGTTGCGCAAACAACCAGGCCACCTGATCGATATCATGGCCACGGTGAAGGACCTGACCGGCGCCCAGTACCCGGCCAACACCACGCCGCTGGTGGGCAAAAGCCTGATCAACGCTTTTCTGAACAAACCGATCGAGCGCGAGGCGCTCTATTGGGAGCACGAGGGCAACCGGGCCGTGCGGCAGGGTGATTGGAAGCTGGTGGCCAAGCACCAAGGCGATTGGGAGCTCTACAACATCGCCACCGATCGGGTGGAGGCAAACAATCAGGCCGCCAAGCACCCGGAAAAAATCCGGGACCTGGCGGCCATGTATGAGGCTTGGGCCAAACGCAGCCAGGTGGAGCCCTGGCCGTTGACCAAAAAGAAAGCCGATTGACTTGTTTTCAGGATTGGGCGACGGATTTGTTTTCCAGGTTCCGCATCTCGGCGTTGATCATGCGCTGGTTCAGTTGCGCCGCGCCGGGAAAACCAAACACGCCAAAGGCGTGAAAAGCCAAACCAATCCCCCAACCAACCAGGGGAAACAGGCTCCACAAAAAACCGCCAATGGCCACATTCAGGCCAACCAGCCCCATGTTCACCAGCGTGAAGATGACAGCATGGATGTAGAAGCCGATCTTCGCATTGGCCCTGCGGCGGGCCTGCTTCAGGAGCATCGGATTGGCCATGATTAAAACCTCCGGTCTGCCAAAAACCTAAAGCGGCTCGGCAGCCTTGGTCACCCTATCCGCACCCGGCGATCATTCTCAGTCGAATCAGCCTGCTTCACTACCAATTCCATTCTGCCCGGCCTTTCCAACCCGCAGGATCGGAACAGAAGGATATCCAACCCACACCCACCAAAAGTAAGGAGGGCCAAAACCCCTGGCTTGGAAAATGATGCCAACCAGCCGTACTGCGTATCACCGCTTTGAAAAACTCCAGCTACTTCCCTTCCCACACATCCCGCAGCAACTGGTACATCGCCGGCTCGTTCTCCTTCAGTTCCGCCCGGTTGAACGGGAAGAAATCATTGCTGCCGAAATAGGCCTCGGTCATCTCGGCGAAAAACTCCATCGGCGTGGTCAGCCCGTAGTGTTTCACCCGGCTGCCATCGAAAAGCAGCGCCTTGTCTCCATGTCCGCTTTTCTTGAAATCCTCGTAGGCCTGGCTGATGCGCGGGTTGTCGAATCCCAGCACCTGGTCATGGTAAGCGTGCGACAGTTCGTGCAGGATCACCCATGGTTGCTCGCGGATATTGCGGGTTGTCATCAAATCCGCCGCGCGCGGAAGGTGCACACACTTGGCCAGGTCTTCGCTGTACCCATTTTTCTTCAGCCACCCGGCGCTGGGGTGGTACTGCATCGGCCCCAGACCGCCGTGGTTCAGGTCCAACACGATCGGCACCCGCTGAAGCCGGGCCACCTTGTCCGCCGGCACCACCACCTTCAGTTCCGCTAAACGGAAGGACAAAAACCGAAGGGCCTTGTCGGCCAGTTCCCGGTTTTCCGGTTGCAACAGGCGGTCATCCACCCGCACCCTCCACCCTTCCACTTGCTGGTCGGTGCGTGAGGTCGGTTTGGCTGCATCAGCCTTGGCCTTTTTCCCCGGAGCCTGCTCCAGCAGTTTCAACATCGCTTTGCCCAGGGCGTCCCCCACCAGGAAATAGGTTTCCGCGTTGCCAAACTCATGGTGGCCATGGCCCGGGTTGGGTGAGTCCTCCGGTTTGCGCACAAAATCACGGGTGGAAACAAAGGCTACCTTGCCACCCAACTCGGGCCGCTTGGCGGCATTGGCCTGCGCCTGCCGCAGCTTTTCCCATTCCGCCGGGGCCGTGACCCAGGCTCCGGTCAATTCCCCAATCACCACCGGCAATTCCGGCGCGCCCAAGTCCTTGCGCACATCCTGGATCAAATGCACCAGGTTGTTCTCGTACTGCGGAATGGCGTTCTTGGGATCCACACCGTCATTCCAGCCGTGGTACCAAACGAATCCGGAGAGTACCGGCTCGCGATCGGCAAGCGCGGGGAAATCCTTCTTGAATTGGCCCAAGGCCTGCTTCACATCCGCCACCATCCGCTTGTAATAGGGTCCGGTTTCGCCCCCGGAACCAGGTGGCCGGAAATCCTTGTACAGGCTCTTGCCACCCCAGGCGCATTTGACCAGCAGCACCGGGTCGCGGAAGTGGTCCCCCACCACATGGCCGAATTGCAGTTCGGGGCCGAAGTGGTGGTTGCCCCCATACGGGGTGAAGCCAAAACCCAACGGACCTTTCTTCAACGGATCCCTCTCGGGCTGGTACCAAACCACCACATCATCGCGCACCACCCAGTCGCCATCCTTGCCACGCAGGTGCGCCAGCCGCTTGGCCAACTCAGGCTCACGGTACAGGGCCTTCAGGGTGCCACGGCCCTGGTTGTAATCCTTCCCCTCCAGGTCCACTACCGCCTGGCCTTCCATGTTGGATTGCCCGGCCAGAACGAACACCCGCACCGGTTCAGCCGCATTGGCCATCCCAGCGAAGGCAAAAACCGCCAGACAAAACCACGCACGCATCATGTCTCTCCCCCTAATAGGTGGTTGCGATGGTACAACAGGTTGCGTTGGAGCGGGTATGCTCTGGTGAAACGCTTCCGATGCAGCGAGGCCCGCCACCATGTTCCGCCTGACCGTGCTCTATGGCCACCCGACCGACCCGGATGCCTTCGACCGCTACTACCATTCGGTGCACATCCCTCTGGCCAAAAAAATGAAGGGGCTGAAGGGTTGGACCATCGGCAAATGCCAACCGGTCAACCCGGGCGAGAAACCTGCCTATTACATGATCGTCGGCCTCTACACCGACACCCGGGCCGAAATGGAAGCCATCCTGGAATCACCCGAGGGCAAGGCCGCCGTGGCCGATGTGCCGAAATTCGCCACCGGCGGTTGCACCTTTCTCTTCAATGACGAAGAGGTGCTGGTCCCTTACCGCCTCGATTGATCAGGCTAGGGCATACACCCGCGCCACGCCACCCTGGTAGGCGATGGCCAACCGCTTCCCATCGGCGGAAAGGGCCATGTCCCGCACATTGTCAGGCAATTTCTGCGCCACAAACTCGTTGAGGGGTTCCAGCTTTTTATCGTCCGGCTTCTTGGCGTCCTTGGCGGTTTCCTTCTTCTCATCTTTCTTGGGCGGGCTGGCGGGTGGCTTGAAATCGTCCTTCCACGCCCAGAGCATCCCCCCGTTGCCCCCGGCGCTCCCGAGGATAAAGCCCGACTTGTGCCAGGCCACACCCCAGCCAGTTCCCTGAAACGCTTCCTTCGAGCGCAACTCGGCGCGCATCTCGCCGGTGGTCCAGTTGGCAACCAGAATCAACGGATTGCCCACCCCGGCAAAGGCGTTGGAAACATTCGTGATGCCCGAACAGGCGATGGAGGCGCCATCGGGCGAGAACGACCACGCCCGCACCCCGCCGATATCGGCGCCAAAGCCGGCATCGTATTTGTGCAGTGCCGCGAGAGTGAATTCGCGCACCAGTTGCCCGGAGCCGTCCCACACCTTCAACCGTCCCTTCAGGTCGGCAGAAAGGATGAATTTGCCATCCGGCGAAAACGATGCTTGGTAAACATGGCAGTCGTGCGCCTGCCACGCCTTGCCGGGCCGCAGGTCGGGCAGCAGATGGATCGCCAGCCTGCCATCGTTGCCACCGGTCAGCACCCGCTCGCCGTGGCAGTCCACGCCACGGATCCAGCCCGTGTGCGCCTGCGCCTGCCGAACCGGTTCAGGAAAAGGCGCACCCAGCGGCCAGGTTAGCAGCAGCCCGTCATACCCGGCGGTGATCAGCCATTTGTTGTCCGCGCTGAAACCAATGGCACGGGTCCACGAGGCATGACCGGCCATGTCCACTTTCTTGCCGGCGATCTTGCCATCCTTGTCCGCGGTCAGGTCCCACTGCTGGATGGTGTTGTCCTGCGCGCTGGTGTACAGCCAACGGCCATTCGGGCTGAATCGGCACGCCAGTAGCGGGCTACCGTTTTTCAGTTCCACCGCTTGTTTGAGGGTGGCCAGATTGAAGCCGGGAATCGGTTCCGGCGGCGGGGGAGCGGGCTTGGGCGCCTCCTTGGGCTTGGCTTTGTCCTGCATCAGGCCAGCACCTCGCTGATGGGAGACCCGGTCGGGTCCACCATCGGGATCGGCCGTTGGTCGACATAGTATTTTTTGGCCGGATCCAGCCCCAACGCCTTCAGGTAAGTGGCGAACAGATGCCCGCCATTCACCTGGCGGTCCACCACCTCGGTCCCCTTGGCGTTCGTCTTGCCGCTCACGGAACCACCACGGATGCCGCAACCACCCAGCGCCACGCTCCACGCCTTCGACCAGTGATCGCGTCCGTAATTGCGGTTGATGCCCGGCGTTCGCCCGAATTCGCTCACCACCATCACCAGCGTGCTGGACAGCAAGCCCCGCTGGTGCAGATCCTCCAGAAGCGTGGCGAACGGCCGGTCGAATTCAGCCAGTTGCTCGATGTGAAAATCAAAGTTTTCGTGATGCGTGTCGTAGTTGGTGTGGCTGATCTTCACGAAGGGCGCCCCACCCTCCAACAATCTGCGGGCCATCACGCAGTGCCTGCCGAAATCATGCGTGCCGTAACTGGCCGACAGCTTGGCTGGCTCGCTGCTCACATCAAACAGCGCCTTCTTCTGCATCAGTTGCAGCGCCTGGTCGTAGCTTTGGGTGTAAGCCTCCGTCATGGCGCTCCTCCGCCGGGCCAAAAATCGCTGGTCAGCCGCCCGCCGCATCTCATGCCGGGCCAGATCGCGCTGCGCATCCATGCCACCCGGCCGGTCAATATTTTCCGGGGCCCGGCCATCGCTAATCGTCACCGAGCCGTATTTGGGCCCCAAAAAAGCGGCGTCCGCGGCATTCGCCCCGCCACCGCCGCCGGGCACAATGTTCAGGTATCCAGGCAGCGGGTTCTCCTCTTCAGCCACAAACTTGGCTGCCACCGACCCGATATGCGGATACTCCACCGAGGGCTCCTGCTTCCGCCCGGTGTGCATGATGTAGTGACCCTTGCCGTGGTCATCCTCGGCCGTGTTTAGGCCCCGCACCAGCGCCAAACGGTGCATCTGCATGCCGGTATGCGGCAGCAGTTCGCAGATGTGCACCCCAGGCGCCGAGGTGGGGATGGCACGGAATGGCCCTCCGGTGGGCGCGCCCGGTTTCGGGTCCCAGGTCTCCAGTTGGCTCACACCACCGGAGAGGAACACCATCAGCACCCGCTTGTGCTGTTTGGCCAGGGGATTGGCTAGCAGGTTCCCCGCCCCGCAGGCGACCGTCGCCACTCCTCCACCCAGCACCCCCAGCATGCCGCGGCGGCTCAGGGTGTGTTCGGTTGAATTGCACGCGTAGCGGGCCATGGAAGCGCTCATGCCACATTCTCCCAAAACATCACCGGGATTGGATCAACCCACAAAGCGGAATTCAGCCGATCCCAAAAGCGCCCACAGCAGGTCGCGCAAGGCGGCCTGTTTGTCCATGGCACCCAGTGCCCTAGCCACTTCGGCTTTTTCCTCGGCCACTGGTAATCGGGTGAACATGGTCAGGTAAATGGTCTCGGCGGCCTTGGCGGCATCCTTCTCTTTAAGCGCCATGTCCATCAAATTGCCGGCGCGTGCATTGAGAAGCCCCTGCAGATGCCCGTGGTTGGCCAGAAATAAAGCCTGGTCCAGCCGTGCCTCAAATTGATCCGGATTGCCCGCTGGCGCCGACAGTACCTTCACAAACGGGGCGGCTTGGCCCTCCATTTTGGGAAGCAGCGTTTCGGGATTGGCTTTGGCACCCAGCGCCTTGCGCTCGGCGTCCATATACCCGGTGGCGAAAACCAGCGCCTCCCCCATTTGCTCGGGGCCCAGGGGCCGCAGGCGCGCCACCAGCAAGCGATCCTCCGCATCCTTGGGCTGACCCGGTTTCGCCTCGCCACCACGCTGGTAGGCGGCGCTACCGCAGATGCCGCGCAACAAGGCCCGGTGATCATACTTGGCAGCCAGCAATCCATCGGTCAGCGTTTCCAGCAGGGCCGGATGGCTGGGAGGATTGTCCCCATGGATCTGGTCCAGGGGATGCACAATCCCCTTGCCCATCATTTGCGCCCAAAATCGGTTGGCGAAATTGCGTGCCAGTGCCCGCCCTTCCGTCAGGTCTTTGGCAAGCAACAACCGCCGGCTGTGTTTGGGGATACCCCGCGCCTCTTTGGTCGGCGCCGAAATGTACAGTTGATCCTTGGCTAGCATGGGGTCCGGGCGCTCCGCCCCTCCCGGCACACCGGGGGCCCGCTTGTGGGTCTTCTTGGCCTTGTCGAAAACCGACTGGAACTCCACCTCTCCCTCGGCCTTTTCCGCCAGCACCTTTTTCTTCAATTTCGGATCGTCAAACAGGTAGGTGCGCTGGTAGTAGGCCAGCAGCCCGTGATAATGCTCCTGCTTGTAATCATCGATGCGCGGGTGGTCGTGGCATTGGGCGCACTGCAGGTTGGCCCCGAGGAACAACCGGCTGATGTCCCGCACCAGCAAATGGGTGTCTAGCTCACGGTCCAAAACAAAGCGGGCCGCGGCGCGGGTTTTCTCATCCGTTCCATCCACCGTGAGAATGTCGCGGACCATGCCATCCAGCGGTCGATTCTTGGACAAACCATCACGCAGCCATTCCACCCAGGCCTTGGCATCCACATTCTTGGAAGGCCGGCGCTCCATCCACCATGCGTCGAGCACCCGGGCCCAATGCCAAGCATGTTCAGGGCTCGACAGCAAACGGTCGGTCAACTTCAGGCGCTTCGCAAGGTCCTTGTCAGCCGTGAAAGCGCGAGATTCATCCGCGGAAGGCAAACCACCCACCAGATCCAGATGGACCCGCCGCAAAAATGTCAGGTCATCACAGGCGGGGCTGGCCAGGGTGGCCACCCTTGGCTCATCCTTGGCGATCGCCTGGTCAATCGATTGGGCAAGCGACGGGGCCTGCCCCAAAGCGAAACCGGCAGAAATCAAAGTCCAGCAGGCAACGCTCAGCGGCAGCCGGGGGGAGAACATGTCGGCGTTCCTTCCAACCGTTGGTTCTGGAACCACTTCCCAAGGCAGGCGGGATACGGGAAGTTTTCGTGTCAGGCGGGCTTCTACAATATTGCTCCTGATCTATCCTGCTGTCAACCGGCGATATCTCCAAACCCCGCCATTCCTTTCAGGCGATTGAGCGAAAGCCATTCCATCGGTAGGCTTTATGTCACAGCCCAGACCGCGGATGGTTTGAGTCAACCGCCTGAAAACGAAAGGATCTCTCCGCCATGAAACTCGGCATGAACATGCTCCTGTGGGGTTCCCATGTCACCAAGGACCACTTCCCCATCTTCGAGAAGATCAAGGCCGCCGGGTTTGATGGTGTCGAGCTTCCCATTTTCGAGGGTGACCCGGCCCACTACGCCACCATCGGCAAGGAACTCACGCGTCAGGGGCTCAAGTCCACCGTGGTGACCTGCCTCGGCGCCGATGCCAACCCAATTTCGGGCGACCCCGCCATCCGCAAGGCCGGGCTCGACCGCGTGAAGTGGGCCCTCGACTGCACCGCCGCGCTGGGTGGCGAATTGCTGGCTGGGCCCTACCACTCCGCCTTGGGCAGTTTTTCTGGCAACGGTCCCACCGACGAGGAGTTCAAGCACGGGGTGGAAGTCCTGCGCCATGTGGCTGAACACGCGCAGAAGGTGAATGTGCGCTTGGCCATCGAGTACCTCAACCGGTTCGAATGCTATTTCGTCACCACAGCCAAGCAGATGGCGCATTTGGTGGACGCGGTCGATCACCCCTGGTTCCGCTGCATGTACGACACCTTCCACGCCCACATCGAGGAAAAGAGCCAGGCCGATGCCATCGAGACTTTGGGTGACCGGTTCATCCATGTGCATGTCAGCGAGAACGATCGCGGCACCCCCGGCACCGGCCAGGTCCGCTGGCAGGAGGCCTTCAAAGCCTTGCACGCCCGCGATTACGATGGCTGGCTCACCATCGAGGCCTTCGGCCGTGCCCTGCCCGACTTGGCGGCAGCCACCAAGGTCTGGCGCGACCTGTTCCCCACCCCAGACGAAGTGTTCCAGGAGGGCGGCAAATTCATCCGCTCCCACTGGGAATCTTCCAAGCACTAAGTTCCCGAGGCCCGGCGGCTTGCACCCATGGGGTGTCTGACAGCCTTGCTACTGTCTGTTGGTTGGCTGCCGGGTCAGGACCCGGCGGCCGATCCGGCGCTTGATCCGCCGCGCAAGGCCTTTGTCGACGCGGTGGAAAAGGCCCGGCAAGATCTGCTCGCCCAGATCAACCGCAAAATCGAGGCGGCCCGTCAGAAGGGCGACCGCCAGACCGTGAAGAAACTCAAGGACGACCACGAGGCCCTGGAGGAACATCCGGCGGCCAAACTGGGTTTCCCCTCGCCGTCGCACCAGGCCGCCCTCGAGAAAGCCGGCAAAACCCTCCAGGCCGAATACGCGCGCATCATCCGCCAAAACACAATGGACGGCCGGGATGACCGGGCCGAATGGGCCGAAAAAGATCTGAAAAAACTCCTGGCATCCATCCGCCCGCCGGAAGCGGACGACCGCGCCCCGCCAGACCCCGAGCTGGCCGATCCCAAAAAACCCTGGTCCTCACTCCTTCACGCGTCCACCATGCGCCATTTGATTCGCTCGGGTGGCTCGCCTTCCGCCCCGGGGACCGGGCTGTCCGCCGACCTGGACACCGAGGGCCATTTCCAGATCCAGTCCATCGGCCCCGGGCTTGTCCGCATCCTCCACCGCAAGACAGGAAAAATGCTCACCCCCGCCGTGGTTCAGGCAAAGCCCGGCACCCCCGTGGTGCTGAAGGCCCCCATGAAGACCGAGGGCCACCAGACCTGGCAAATGGTGCAGGCCGACAAGGGCATGGTGCGCCTGATCCACCAGCGCACCGGGCGCCCCCTCACCGTGACCGAAAACCTCCCCAAGGTGGGCGACCTGGCCAAATTGGGCCCCGAGAGTTTGTGGAAAATCACCCCCCTCAAGAACTGAATACGGCCCCACTATGTTCACCCTGCTTTTGTCCGCCTTCTGGCTCACCAGCGCGCAGAGCGCCACTCCCTATCCGTCCACGGAAACGGTGGATGCCGCATGGAAAAGGGTGCGCGAAGCCGAGGCACCCTATGTCGGCTTGGTGAAAAACGACCGCATCAAGATCCACTGGATCGATGCCGACCGGCTTTGGTATCGCGCCGACCGGGACGGCCGGACGGAATTCGTTTTGGCCAACGCCGCGAAGGGCACCAAGGGCCCCGCTTTTGACCATGCACGCTTGGCCGCGGAATTGTCCAAGGCCACCGGCGCAAAGCTTGAGGCCAGCAACCTGAAGCTGGAAGGCCTGACCTTTGGCACCAATGACACCCTGACCGGGCTGACATGCGAAGGCAAACGCTACATCCGGGATGAAAACGGGTGGAAGCAGGGCGGAACCAATCCGGCCGAAAACCCCAAGGATCGCTTGCAACCGGTGGCTGGCCGCGCCCGCAGCGGCGGGTCAGGGCCGGAAACCAGCATCTTGTTTGACAATCAATTGAAACAACCCGTCGAAATCTTCTGGGTGGCCGGGGATGGCTCCGCCAAATCCTACGGCCCGGTCCCCCCTGGCAAGACACGTGACCAGCACACTTTTGCCGGCCATGTCTGGTCAGTGAGACTGAGCGGCCGCGATTTGGGCTCCTATCGCGCCACCGAAAATCCCGGCCGCGTGGTGATCGATAGCGACCAACCCCAGCGACCACGCCGTGAAAACGGCACCGGCGAGGGTCGCCCGCGCGGGGCGACGCCGTCCGGCAGCCTGTTCACACGCGACCACAACCTGTTCCAAAAAGGGCCCGATGGTTCCGAAAAACAACTCACCACCGATGGCACCGCCAAGGATGGTTACCGCGGTGCTGTTTTCATCGCCCCAGGCGGCAAGCGCGCCATCGCCATGCGCACCATGGCGGGTGATGCTCGCAAGCTCACCCTCATCGAGGCCGCCCCAAAAGACCAACTCCAGCCCAAGGTCACCACCGTCGATTACCCCAAGCCGGGCGACGCCATCGACTGCGACATGCCCCGCCTGTTCGACCTGGAAAACAACCGCGAAATCCCCCTGGACGCATCCGCATGGGAAAACCCCTGGAGCAACAACCGGGACCAATGGTCACCCGATGGCTCCAAATTCTGGTTCCTGCACAACCGCCGGGGCCACCAGTTGCTGCGCCTGATGGAAATTGATGCCGCCACCGGCAAAAACCGCGTGGTGGTTGAGGAAAAATCCCCCACCTTCATCGATTACGCCCACAAGAGCTGGTGGCGTATCCTGCCTGGCAATAATCGCGTCATCTGGATGAGCGAACGCTCCGGCCACAACCACCTGCACTTGTTCGAACTGTCCACAGGCAAGGAATTGCAACCAGTCACCCGCGGCGAGTGGGTCATCCGCGAAGTGGAGCGTTTTGACGAGTCCACCGGCCAATTCCGTCTAAAAGTGGGCGGCATTCATCCCGGGCAAGACCCCTACCATGTCCACTTCGTTCTCGCCCATCTCGATGGCCGCCCGGTGGTTCCCCTCACCCAAGGCGATGGCACCCACGAGGTGGAGGACGGGCCCGAGGGCAAAAACCTGGTCGCTCGCCACAGCCGAGTCGACTTGGCCCCTGTTACCGAATTGCGCGATGCCAAGACCGGCAAGCTATTGGTGGAACTGGAAAAGGCAGATGCCACCGCCCTGCTGAAGGCGGGCTGGCGCGCGCCCGAGCGATTTGTCACGGCTGGCCGCGACGGCAAGACACCCATCTATGGCATCATCCACCGCCCCCGTGATTTCGATCCCGCGCGCAAATACCCCGTCATCGAATACATCTACGCCGGCCCGCAGGACGCCTTCGTGCCCAAGTCATTCCGCCTGATGCACGGCGCTCAGAAAATGTGCGAGATCGGCGCCGTGGTGGTGCAGATCGATGGCATGGGCACCAGTCGCCGCTCGAAGGCCTTCCATGATGTCTGCTGCAAAAATCTTGCCGATGCCGGCTTCCCAGATCGCCTGATCTGGATGCGCGAGGCGGCCATATCACGCCCCTGGCTGGACCTGACCCGGGTGGGTATCTACGGAGGATCCGCTGGTGGCCAAAACGCCCTGCGCGCGCTGCTAAGCCACGGCGACTTTTACCACGCCGCCGTTGCCGACTGCGGTTGCCACGACAACCGCATCGACAAGATCTGGTGGAACGAGCTGTGGATGGGCTGGCCCATCGGCCCCCACTACGAGGCACAGGCCGCCCAGACCGACGCCGCCAAGCTGAAAGGCAAATTGCTGCTCACTGTGGGCGAAATCGACAGCAATGTCGACCCGGCCTGCACACTGCGCGTGGTGAAGGCCCTCATCCAGGCCGGCAAATCGTTTGAATACCTCGTCCTGCCCGGCCTGGGCCACGGGGCCGGAGAAAGCCCCTTCGCCGCGCGCGAACGCGTGCGCTTCTTCCTGCAGCACCTGGTGCTGGCCAAGCCGGGAACCTGATACCGGCCAGTCGGCGGAAAACCGCCATGTAAAAGCCAGCACCTGCAGGATGCGGATGCCCGCAAGCCGCCTGAACCGTGACCATTCAGGCAGCACCCTGTCATCCCCGGCTTGACCGGGGATCCACGGGGAAAGGCAGCCGTCGGCTCCAGGCGGATGTATTAGTTGGCAATACTTGCGGCATCTTGCTTTTGGGGCGCCACTTGTTTAGGACGGCGCTTCCACCACACCCCGCCTCCTCCAAAGGCGGCAGCGATAGCACCGAGAAGCATAGTACCGGGTTCGGGTACCGCAATAGCGATTCCGCCCGTAAGAAATCCTGTATAAGTACTGGCTACATTATAAGTGTTGAGCAGGGTCCCGGTTGAACTGTATTTCATCAAATTAGTTGAACCCGCACTGGTTGCCCAAATATTTCCGGATGAGTCCACACCGACTCCCATCGCATTGGTGACACCTGTGATATCTCGAAGCAAGGTAAATGAACTATTATAAACCCGAATTCGGTTGTTCAATTTGTCCGAGACGTACATGTTGTCGTTTGAGTCAAAGGCAATTTGTTCGGGAGAGTTAAAGCCACTAGCCACCTGAACAAAAGCATTGACTCCATCCCACCGTCGAACGGATTGTTGATCCGCATCGGTTACAAAAACTTGGCCAGCGGAATTCAGTGCAATGCCTTGAAAATTGTTAGTTGTAGGCGCCAACCTAACAGCTGCTCCAGAGCCGGAAGTGTACTTAAAAGCGCCGTCAATTGTTGATGTGTAAACATTTCCGGCGGCGTCCACAGCCACGCCGGTAGCAACGCCCCCGAGCACGCCTGTTCCACTGACAAAGGAACCTCCAGAAGTGTACCTTGCGACCGTGTAGTTGGATGCATTTGACGTCGATGAAGCTGCGTAGATTGCACCCCCCGTTTTGGAGACCGCGATACCACGCGGATCATCAACATTCGAAGAGGTCAGGCTACCCAAAGAAGCGCCGCTTAGGTCGTACTTTACTATCTGCTGAGAGGCAGACCCGCCGTAGTTTCCCACATAAATAATGTCAGCGCGGATTACATTTGTAGAAAAAAGAAAAATGAGCGAGAAGGCAGCCTTCAACAAATTTCGCATCTTCTAAATCCTGATAGCCAACCAAACACAAGAGCACTAACACTTGGCCGGTGGTGCAGTCATCCAATAAATTCCAGACATACATATACCTACCCTAAAAAATTAATCAAAAGCAAGACATACACCGGAGTATTCCCCCCCACCTGTGGCATGCCGCAGGCTCTTGTCAGATCATCCCGTTGACAGCAACTTTGCATGGCGCCGCAAGGAGAACCTGTCCCGTAAGGCCTTCAGCCGAACCATTTGCCAACCACACAGAAAACTCTAGGAACTACCCACTTTGGGCTAGTTGGTTAGGATTTGTTCATTTTTTTCTGAAATATTTTTGACTTCCCCCAAAATCGTGAACTAGATTTCCGGAAGCATCAATACATATCATTTGAAGTCATTTGATGCTAAGTGATTCTATCATCTCTCTCGCCCAACCCGGAGAAGCACCATGAACCTGAGGAATGATATCGGTGTTTTCAAAGGCTCCCGTTCCCCGTCACGCCAACGCGCCCTTCCCGCCTTGATGGCCCTGGAAGCCCGCATGGTGCCTGCCAACTTCACCGTGGATTTTGTCCTCACCAACGACTGGGTATCCGGCTACCAGGCCGCGGTGAAGGTGACCAATCTCGACAGCACCCCGGTCACCGATTGGAAACTCGAGTTCGATTACGCTTCCAACATCAGTTCCCTGTGGGATGCCCAATTGGCCAGCCATGTTGGCAACCATTACCTGGTGGCGGCCCCAGGTTGGGCCAAGGATATTCCCGCCAAGGGCTCCGTCGCTTTCGGATTTGTCGCCGCTCCGGGCACGGATCGCCTGCCGCCCACCAATTACAAGTTGAACGGGCAATCTTCCGGCGGCACCACCCCCGCACCTGCCCTTCCCACGCTGTCGGTCGGCAGCCCCAAAGTTACGGAGGGCAACTCCGGCGGAACCAACACGCTTGATTTCGTCGTCACCCTTTCGGCCGCCAGCACCCAAACCGTGACGGTCAACTACGCCACCGCCGCCGGCACCGCCAGCGAGGGTTCCGACTACGCCAAGGCAACCGGCACCCTCACCTTCCTCCCAGGAGAAACATCCAAAACAGTGAAGGTCGCGGTCATCGGCGATACCGTGGTGGAAGGGGATGAGACGATCACCCTGAAACTCTCCTCCCCCGTGGGAGCCACGCTCAAAGCAGACACCGGCACGGGCACCATCACCAACGATGATGCGGCAACTCCGCCTCCCTCCTCCGGCGGGGCGGTGAAAGTGGAAATTAGCTCCGATTGGGGCAGCGGTTACACCGCGACCGTCACAATCACCAACAGTACCACCGCCACCCTGAATCCTTGGCAGTTGGGTTGGACCTTCGACGGCCAGGTGACCAGCATCTGGAACGCCAAGGTCGCCAGCCGATCCGGTGAATCCTGGACCATCAGCCCCGAAAGCTGGAACGGCTCCATCGCGCCCGGCGCTTCGGTCTCCTTCGGCTTCAATGGCGCGCCCGGCGTCAAATACAAGGTCCCCACCAATTTCATTCTCAATGGAAATTCCACCGGCGGAGGAGGTGGTACCACCCCCAACCGTGCCCCCTCCGCCTTGGACGATTCGGCGGTTGTGGCCGCCGGCGGCAAGGCCACCATCAGCGTGCTGGCCAACGACTCCGACCCCGACGGCGACAAACTCTCTGTGAAAAGCGCCTCCCAGGGGAGCTTTGGCACCACGGCTGTCCAAGCCGATGGCTCGGTGGTTTACACCCCCGGAACCGGCTTCACCTCCACGGATTCCTTCACCTACACCATCGCCGATCCATCCGGCCTCACCAGCACCGCCAAGGTCACCGTCAACTTGATGGCCGATGGCATCAAGGCCTGGCCCGGCCAGGTCTTCGCCCCCTATGTGGACACCACCCTGTGGCCCACCCTCGACATGGCCAAGGTGGCTTCTGAGCAGGGCCTGCGCTACCTGTCCCTTGGTTTCATCACCGCCACCGCCGCCAACAAGCCGGCATGGGGCGGCTTCACCACCTACGAGATCGATGGTCAGGATTTCGACCTGAAAATGCGCGCCCAGATCAACTCCATCCGCGCCCTGGGCGGGGATGTGAATGTTTCCTTCGGCGGCGCCGCCAACCAGGAAATGGCCGAGGTGCTCACCGACAAGGCCGCGCTGAAAGCCGCCTACCTGCAGGTGATCAACACCTACAACTTGAAACGCGTCGACTTCGACATCGAGGGTGGGGCGCTTGCCAACAAGACCGTCATCGACCGCCGCAGTGCCGTGCTGGCCGAGATTCAGACCGAAATGCTGAAGGCAGGCAAGCCGCTGGAAATATGGCTCACCCTGCCGGTGCTGCCCACCGGGCTCACCGCCGACGGGCTCTACGCGGTCAACAGCGCCGTCAAGGCCGGCGTGCGTCTGGGCGGTGTGAACATCATGGCGATGGACTACGGCGATTCCGCCGCCCCCAACCCATCCGGCAAGATGGGCGACTACGCCATCCAGGCCGCCACCAGCCTGCAAGTACAGCTCAAGCAGATTTACGCCGGCTACACCGATGCCAAGCTCTGGGGCATGGTGGGTATCACCCCGATGATCGGCATGAACGATGTCCAAACCGAAATTTTCGATCAGCAGGAGGCCCGCGAGGTGATGGCCTTCGCTCAGCAGAAGGCCATCGGCAAATTATCCTTCTGGTCCCTCAACCGCGACCTGCAAAGCCCCAAGGGCGTGCTGCCCAATGTGGATAATTTCTCCTCCAGCATCCTGCAAACCCCCTACGAGTTCTCCGGCATCTTCAAGCCCTTCACCACCGGATATGGCTCGGGTGGCGGTGGCTCCACCAATCCGGTCACCCCATCCCTGTCCGTGGCCAATGCCACGGTCACGGAAGGCAATGCCGGAACGGTTTCCATGGATTTCAAGGTGACTTTGTCGCAGGCGGCTTCCAGCAACATCTCCTTCACTGTGAACACCGCGAATGGCACCGCCACCGCCGGGTCCGACTTCCAGGCACTGGTGAACAAACAGGTCACCATCGCCTCCGGGCAAACCTCGGCGACAGTCAGCGTCACGGTCAATGGCGACACCGCGGTGGAAGGAAATGAAACACTGACACTCCTTGTCTCGGGGGCCACAGGCGCCACCATCGCCACCCCCAGCGCCACCGGCACCATCACCAACGATGACACGGCTCCCGCCCCGACTCCAGGCGGCGGCGGCTCAACCACCAAAAAACGGATCGTCTCCTACTTTGCCGAGTGGGGCATCTACGACCGCAACTACACGGTGGCTGATCTCCCCGTGGACAAGATCACCACGGTGAACTACGCCTTCGCCAAGATCACCGACGCAGGCGAGGTGGGCATCTTCGACAGTTGGGCAGCGGTGGAAAAACCCTTCGGCCCCGACACCTGGGACACCCCCATCCGGGGCAACTACGGCGCCCTGAAACGCCTGAAAGATGCCCACCCAAACCTGGAGATCATGATTTCCGTGGGCGGCTGGACCCTGTCCGACAAGTTCAGCGATGTGGCCCTCACCCCCGCTTCCCGTGAGAAGTTCGCCGCCTCCTGCGTGGCGTTCTGCAAGAAATACGGCTTCGACGGCGTCGACCTCGACTGGGAGTACCCGGTCGGCGGCGGGCTTGAAAACAACAAATACCGCCCCGAAGACAAGCAGAACTACACCCTGCTGGTCAAGGAAATCCGCCGCCAGTTCGACCTGCAGGAGGCGGTCGATGGCAAGCAATGGCTCATCTCCATCGCCTCGCCAGCCGGCTACGACAAGTATGTCAATTTTGAAATGGCGGAGTTGGCCAAGACCCTCGACTTTATCAACATCATGACTTACGACTACCACGGGTCATGGGAGAACACCACCAACCACCAAGCCCCCCTCTACGCCGACCCCTCCCGCGCGGCTGGAATCGATGGCAAGTACAACATCAGCTACACGGTGGACCTGTACCTGAAAGATGGCATCGATCCCGCCAAGTTGAACCTGGGCGCGCCGCTCTACGGCCGAACCTGGGCCGGCGTGGGCCCCGCCAATAACGGCCTGTACCAGCCCTCCACCGGCGCCGGATCTGGAACCTGGGAAAAGGGAGTCATCGACTTCTTCGACCTGGCCAACAAGCTGAAAAATCAACCGGATGTGTACAAGTTGTATTGGGACGAGGCGGCCCAGGTCCCCTATGTCTACGCACCGTCCATTGAGGGTGGCTGGTTCAGCACCTTTGAGAACAAGCAGTCCCTCGGCAAGAAAATCGACCTCATCATGGAGAAGGGCCTTGGCGGCATGATGTTCTGGGAAGCCGATGCCGACATCCGCGACAAAACCTCACCCGATTACCTGACAGGTTACGCGGCAAGCCGGCTCCTGTGACCGGTTGAAACCCATCTTCCAGGGGAGGGCGCACGGTCTTGGCCGTGCGCCCTCCCTTCATTTTTTCACGGGTTTGTATTCCACAACCAAGACCCTGAGTGGTGTTCCCGATTGCTCAATTTCTTCCAAAACAAATCCCAACGCCTTTTCCCTGCCGACACCTCCGGTGCCGGCGCCAATCGTTGGAAATGCGATGGATTCAAACCCTGCATCCATCGCGACCCGCAACGCGTTTCGGACACAATCCCGTATCGCCCTTTCGGACGATCTCCAAAGCATGCTGATCCCTGCCACATGGATGATGGCCCGGTAAGGCAGCCTGCCTGGCCCGGTCATCACCGCCGAACCGAGGGGCATCGGCCCATGTTTGGCCAATTCCCGGAAGGGCCCGAAGCCGCCCCGTTTCTTGATGGCACCCGAAACCCCCTGCGGTAGCAACAGCCACCAGGGGATGATGTTGCGGTTCCACGCATTGACAATCACATCCACACGCTGGTCCAGCAAATCACCCTGAACCACTGTCACATCCACCGTGCTCATGATGGTTCACCCACAAACGCACAAGGCGGCCGATTCGGCCGCCTTGTCCTGTTCCTCACTTCGCCGCCGGATTGGTCGTCCGCTTGGGGTAAGCGGGCCGGGTTTCAGGTTTCGGTGGGTTCTTGGCTAGCTCCGCCAGGATCACCTCAATCGCCTTGTCCAGTTGCGGGTCCTTGCCGGCGATCACATCGGCAGGCTTCTGATCCACATCGATATCCGGGGGCACCCCCTCGTTTTCGATGATGTACCCGTCCTTGGTCCAGATGGCGAAGTTGGGCGCGGTGACGGTGCCACCATCCATAAGACCCGGGAATCCGCCAATGCCCACCAGGCCACCCCAGGTGCGCTTGCCCACCAGCGGCCCCAACTTCAGTTGCCGGAACATCCAGGGCAGCATGTCGCCACCTGAGCCGGCCCCTTCATCAATGATCATCACCGCCGGCCCGTGGATCGCCGCGCTGGGGGTGCGCCAATCGGTGCCGTAACGTGGCGCCCACCGGCTCAGCGCAGGCTTGCGCAAATGATCGATGTAATAGTCGGCAATCCAACCACCGCTGTTCGACCGCTCATCCACAATCACCGCCTGCTTGTCGATTTGCGGGTAGAAATAGCGCTTGAAGTAGGTCAGCCCCATGGCCGCCGTGTCCGGCACATAGACATACGCCACCTTGCCATCGGTTGCCTTGTGCACCTTCCGCAGGTTGCCTTCCACCCAATCCAGATTGCGGATCGGATATTCGTTGGCCAGGGGCACCACCGTCACCGTTCGGCTGCCCGTGCCATCCGGATTGGGCCCCACGGTAATCTCAATCCCCTTGCCCGCTGTGTTTTCAAACAGCGAATAGACCTCCGCAGGCGGTGCCAGATTCACCCCGCGCACGGCCAGAAGGTACTCGCCTTCCTTCACATTCACCCCGGGCGCGGTGAGGGGGGACCGTAGTTCCTCGGTACTGTTCAAACCGCCATAGATCTTCTTGAAGCGGTAACGCCCGTTTGCCGCCTCGTAGTCGGCACCCAAAAGGCCCCCCGGAACAGCCTTCCGCTCCACCATCCGCTCGCCGGGCGTGTGGTAACTGTGGCCCACGCACAGTTCGCTCAGCATCCACTTGATCACCCGGTACAAGTCGCCGCTGTTGGTCAGGTGCGGCAGGAACTGCTCGTACTTCTTTTCCATGGCCGGCCAATCCGCGCCATGCATGGTGGGGTCATAGAAAAAGTCGCGGTTGATGCGCCAGGCCTCGTGGAAGATCTGCCGCCATTCCTGCTCGGGATCAACCCTCACCTCGATGGCCTCCAGATTCAGTGCTTTCGGCCCCGCCCCCGGCATGGCCGGCCCGCCCATGGGGGCCCCGGGCCCACTGGGAACGATATGCCAGGTCCCCGCCGGGGTGGAGTAGATCATCTTCTTCGTGTCATGGGTCAGGGCATAACCGGCCACTCCGGCTTGAATCGTCTCGTCCTTGCGCTTCTCCAGGTCATATCGTCGCAGCATCGCCCCGCCGTCAGGCCCACCGGCCCCCCTCCCCGGCGCTTCAGATCGTGCCAAGTAGTACAAACTCCCCGGGCTCCCAGCCTGCAGGCTCGAGTAATTGCCAGCAGGCATGGGAAGTGCCAGGATTCTCTGGTCAATGCCATCAAAATCAATCCGCACCGGTTCAGGTGCTTTTTTGATGGCAGCAGCGCCAGCCAACGGAGCCGCAGCTCCCGGGGCGGGCGTCGCTGGAGGTACCCCATTGCCGGCGTTTGGCGTGGGTCCGGCCGCGGGAGGGATCGGTGCCTCACCCTTCTCCTCATCGCTTTCCCGGGTGAAGGGCGAGGCGACATCCTTGCGCAGCACCACCAGATTCAGCGTGTATTTCGGCCGCTGGCTATCCGCCGAGGATTGCATGAAACCGTGCTTGCTCAGCCCCGTCTCGGTCGAACCGGCAAAGTAGAGGTACTTGCCGCTGGCATCAAACACAGGCTCAGTCGCCTCAGTCAGGCCGTCTGTCACCGGATAGACTTTGTCCTCCGCCACCGAGTAGATCTGCACGCGTGAGATCTTGGCCCGGGTATCCGTGGCGAAGGCGATCCATTTGCCGTCCTTTGACCAACTGCTGTTCTTCTGCCCGCGCGACCGGCCGTCCGGTGATTCGGCGATTTTCTTCACCGTTCCGGTTGGGATATCCAGAAGGTAGAGGGTATCGGCCTGGTCGCTGTAGGTTGCCTTGGTCGAGTCGGGTGAAAACACCAGATTGGTGTAATACCCCGCCCCCAGCAGCTTCACCTTCCGGGTCTCACCCTTGCCGTTTTGGGGAGCCAGATGCAACTCATAATTCCCTGATGCATCCGAGAAATAGGCCACCCATTTGCCATCTGGACTCCAGGCTGGCGACCGCTCATGGGCGCCTGCGGTGTTGGTCAGGTTGCGCGGGTCCCCCTTCTCCGCCGGCACCGTCACGATCTCGCCACGAAACTCAATGGCCGCCCTCGCCCCGCTGGGGGAGACGGCCGCACCTCGGGCATATTTGCTCCCCTTGGCAAAACGCGACCGGGTCTCCACCAAATCGGTAACCAAACCGACCGGCACCCGCACACTCTTGCGCTCTGCCGTGTCAAACCGGTGCAGGTACCCCGCCTGCTCGAACAGGATACCGCTCCCGTTCACCGCGATATCCAGAACCGGAAAATCGGCAAACTGGGTCACCTGTGTCACGGCCTTGGTGGCCGGATCGTAGACAAACAGGTTGTATTCACCCGCCCGATCCGATCGGAAAACCACCTTCCCCCCGTACCAATTCGGGTCCAGGTCATTGCAGCGACCTTCAGGCTGGGGGATCTCCTCCACGGCGTGTGTCGCCCGGTCATAAACCCAAACGCGGGAATGAGTGCCGCCCCGGTAATTCTTCCATTGCCCCGTCACATCCCGGTGCGGGCAGTAGGCGATCTTTTTGCCATCGGGCGATATCGAAGCCTCCCAGGCGTTGGGGATGGGGAGCTGCGTCGGCATGCCCCCGGCCACCGGCACGGTGAACAATTGCTGATGCCGGGTGGTGAACACCTGGCGATTGGAGCCAAATAAAATGGCGCTGCCATCCGGCTCCCAGCCACGCACAACATCCGCCGCCGGATGGGTGGTCAGGCGCTTGGGCGCTCCGCCAGAGACCGGCAGCAGGTACACATCGGTGTTGCCGTCATACTGCGCGCTGAAGGCGATCCAGTTCCCGTCCGGCGAGAAACTGGGGTTCGATTCCACCCCGGCATCGCTGGTCAGCCGGCGCGGATTCGATCCGTCCAAATTGGCGACCCACAAATCCTCGGCGTAGACAAAGGCGATGTTTTTGCCGCTCACCGCGGGCTGGCTGACCAGCCGGGTGTCCTTCACATCCGGGGCGGCCTTCGCGGCCCCGGCCAACAACCCTATCGCCAGCGCCCCAAACCGAAAATAACGACGCATCACGCCACTCCTTCGCATCATCCAACTCGTGGATTCCCTGATTTCAGACTACCCTACCGCCACAGCGTCTGCACGGCCTGCCGCACGGTGTTCAGATGGATCTCCACGGTGTCCGCCACTTGACGGGCGTACCCGCCCGCCATGCTCACCGCCACAGGCAATCCAGCCCTCAACGCGCGGTCAAAAACCCGGCGGTCCCGCTCAGCCAAGCCCTCCACGGTTAATGACAACTTCCCCAGCGTGTCATCCCTGTAGGGGTCAGCTCCCGACACATACAGCATAAAATCCGGGGTACTCCGTTCGAAAGCCTCCCCCAATGCCCTGTCCAGCGCCTCCAGATAGGCGACAT
>Ga0315906_10003034_pt1 | contig 22598 bp, 25 predicted proteins | sample LakEriMetagenome_4_FD_203526 | JGI IMG/M metagenome (GOLD analysis project Ga0315906, IMG submission 203526) | Freshwater fungal communities from buoy surface, Lake Erie, Ohio, United States - Buoy 2 MA122 | ecosystem: Environmental > Aquatic > Freshwater > Lake > Lake biofilm | place: USA...
CGTAAAGCGTATGTGTCCCGAGGCGCTGCACTTGCGGATCATGCTTTCAAGACCGGGCTCGTAAATCGGGATTATTCCTTTTTGCAGTCCATGTATTTTCTTTTCGTCCACATCAAGGCACATGACGTCATTGCCGACTTCGGCCAGGCAAGCGCCTGTAACGAGACCAACATAACCTGAACCGATTATCGTAACTCTCAAGATTTATTCCCCATTGAGGCGGTAAGCGAAATTATTGATGTATTTAAATTTATTACAAGGTCGGATTTGATGACGCCCATTGTTGCCAGCGCCAAGTGTCTTCACACATTTCATTGATTCCCAGAGTGGCTTCCCAGCCCAGCAGTTTTTGTGCGAGTGTAGGGTCGGCAAAACACGTTGCAATATCGCCTGCCCTTCGGCCTACAATTTTGTAGGGAATTTCTCTTCCGCTGGCGTTTGCGAAAGCATTAATCATCGCAAGCACACTGTAACCCTGACCAGTCCCGAGATTTACAGTCGTAATATCCGAAGTTTTTTTAATCTTGTTGATTGCGGCGAGATGTCCACGGGCGAGGTCGACAAAATGGATGTAATCTCTAATGCCAGTTCCATCAGGTGTCGGATAGTCTGATCCATAAACAGGTAGTTCTCGGCGTTTCCCGGCTGCAACTTGTGCAATGTATGGCATAAGGTTGTTAGGAATGCCATTCGGATCTTCGCCCAGGAGTCCGGATTTATGTGCGCCAACTGGATTGAAATACCGTAACAAGGCAATGCGCCATTGGGGGTCGCTACGTGCAATATCCCGGAGCATTTCTTCAATGATTAGCTTGGTTCGGCCATAGGGATTGGTTGCAGATAATGGAAAATCCTCATGAATTGGCACGGATGCGGGGTCACCGTATACCGTGGCGGACGATGAGAAAACCAAGTTTTTCAGACCGGCTTCTGCTATACACTCGAAAAGCGTCAAACTGCCTGCAACGTTGTTATTGTAGTAATCCAAGGGTTTTGAAACTGATTCACCAACGGCCTTGAGACCTGCAAAGTGAACTACCGCATTAAAGCGATTTTCTGAAAATAGCTTTTGCAATGTAGTGCGGTCACGAATGTCGATTTGTGAAAATCCAGGTCGCTTTCCGGTTATTTTTCAATTCGATCCAGCACTGATAATTTACTATTACATAAATTGTCGATGATATGGACGGAATGTCCTGCGGAAATCAGTTCTACCGCAGTATGTGATCCGATGTAACCAGTGCCTCCAGTTAATAGAATCATGTGTGGTTTCGGTCAGTCATTTTCATTAGAAAACCATCGCCTGTTCGACAAGTGCTTTTATGCAATAGAGAGTTGTTAGGCGATGATTTTTCGGCATTCAAAGTCATTTTTAACTAATAGCCGTTCCAAAAAATACTTTGTGGGCCTTTTTATCAGGCTTTCATTACATTTGGCAGCTTGGCTGCATATATCCCGCGCGTATCCACAATCAGTTTTGAGTTTTTTTGAATTAGGTCGTAGTCAAACACATCATGGTTTGTTGCGATAAGAATTAAATCGTATGAGGCCAATGTCTGCGAGTTAATTTCCACGCTTTTCAAGTCGAAGTGGTATTTGCGCATTTTGGGAAACGCTGGAACATGAGGGTCTGAGTAGCTGATGTCGGCACCTTTAGCCGGCGAGCAACTCCATAAGTTTAACTGATGGTGACTCGCGCATATCGTCAATATTTTTCTTGTAAGCAATTCCAAGTACTAATATGCGACTACCCTTGACGGATTTTTTTTTATTGTTGAGTGCGTCAACGACTTTGCCAACAACCCAGTGAGGCATTGAACTATTTATCTCACCTGCGAGTTCAATAAATCGGGTGTGTACCCCGTATTGATGTGCTTTCCAGGTCAAGTAAAACGGGTCAATGGGAATGCAATGGCCTCCAAGTCCTGGTCCGGGAAAGTAGGGTACAAACCCAAATCTTTTGGTAGCCGCCGCGCGGATAACTTCATGGATGTCGATGTCCATTCGATCCGCAATGATTTTCATCTCATTAACCAATCCAATATTTACGGCTCGGTGTATGTTTTCCAGAAGTTTTGCCATTTCGGCTGCGCGTGTCGAACTGACAGGGACAACTTTATCAACGGCTTGGCTGTACAGTGCAACGCCCACTTCCAGGCAAGCAGGGGTAGTGCCACCGCACACCTTGGGGATTGTTCGCGTTGTAAAGTTAGGGTTGCCCAGATCTTCTCGCTCAGGTGAGAAACACAGGAATACGTCTTCTCCAACCTTAAGGTCACGGCTTTCGATACGTGTTTTGAGTTCTTCCTCGGTTGTTCCGGGATAGGTTGTGCTTTCCAAGGAGACAATTTGCTGGGGGCGCAGATGCGGAAGGATCGTTTCCACTGTATTGATGATGAAAGTAAGATCCGGTTCCCTTGATGGGGTTAACGGGGTCGGGACGCAAATAATTAAAGCATCAACCTCGGATGCACGGGAAAAATCTGTGGTTCCCTCAAGTCCTGATCTGCGCGCGCCTGCTACTGCTTCGTCCGAGATGTGAACGAAGTAGCTTGTTCCGGAGTTTATTGCGGTGGATTTTTTCTCATCAATATCAAAACCTACAACTTTAAATCCGGCTTCAGAAAACCGAATGGCGAGCGGGAGGCCAACGTAGCCTAGTCCGATAATGCCAATAACCGCCTTCTTATCCTGAATTCGGTTAATTAGCTGGATTTTTATATTGTTTTTGGTAGCCTGTAATTTTTGCTCCCTAACTACTCGATTTTCGCTTTTGCGCGGAGTTCCTCGACAACTTTCTGGACATTCTCGCGCTGTACCACCTGCTGCAGTTGCGGTTTGATCGACTCATAGTTGAGCGGGCGCACGTCGTCGAGGCGGATCACATGCCAGCCGAAATTGCTTTGCACCGGTGTATCGGTCATGCCGCCTTTCTTGAGCTTGGCCAGAGCTTCTGCAAACGGTCGCACATAGGTGGTGGGTACGGCCCACTGCAGTTCGCCGCCCTGCGACTTGCTGCCTTCATCGCGTGACTTCTCTGCTGCCAGCTTTGCAAAGTCAGCGCCGCCTTTGATCTGGGCGATGATTTCTCTGGCCTCGGCTTCCGATGCAACCAGGATATGCCTCGCCTTGTATTCGTTGGCTGCGGGGTTGTCCTTGAAACGTTCATGAGCCTTGCGTAACGCGTCTTCGGTGACGGGGTGACGGCGTGCAGTTTCGCTGAGGAAGGCACCTGCGAGGACGCTTTGACGGGCCATCTCCAGTTGCGTGCTGACCTCGGGGTTTTTGGTCAGCCCCATTTTGGCGGCTTCCTGCGCCATGATTTCACGGCTGATCAGTTCCTGTTTGATCTGGGCGCGCAATTCGGGAGAATCCGGCCGTCCCTGTGCCGTGATTTCGCGCAGCATCGTATCGGCTCTGGCTTGGGGAATGGTGACGCCATTGACTTTGGCAACCTGCGCGATTGCGGTCTGCGCGAATAATATTGCGGCTGCGGCGAGCAGCAGGGTTGGTAAGGTTTTCGTGCGCATGGCAACAACTCCTGTGTGAGTATTCATGTTCATATTTCTTCCGGTGCATACGCCTTGATGGCAAGGGCATGGATTTCCTTGTGCATCATGTTGCCCAGCGCGTCGTACACCATGCGATGGCGCTGTTGCAGGGGCTTGTTGACGAAGGCGGGGGCTACGATGATCAACTGGTAATGTCCGCCTCCGCCCTTGGCGCCTTGATGACCGACGTGTTTTCCGGATTCATCGAAGAGTTCAACGGACTCAGGATTGAGGGCTGAAAGCTTGTCACGAATGGTGTCTGCGATGTTCATGACGCTGGCGAATGGTGTTGGATTATTCGCCGTCCTTGTTATTGACGTCCTTGATGTGCGGCGCCAGCACAAAAGCCTGAGCAAGGACGAACAGCAGCATGAGTCCCATGCTGCCAAATAGTTTGAAATTGACCCAGATGTCAGTGGAGTAGGTGAAGGCCACAAACAGATTGATAGCACCCATGAACAGGAAAAACAGGATCCAGCCGGCCAGCAGCTTTTTCCAGATGTCGTCCGGTGCGCTGATCTGTGATCCCATCATCGACTTTATCAGGTTCTTGCGGAAAAACAGGACTGCACCCCAAAGCACGGCGCTGAACAGCCAGTAGAGTACGGTCGGTTTCCACTTAATGAAGTTTTCGTCGTGCAGCAACAGCGTCGCACCGCCGAACACGACGATCAGCGCAAGGCTGATCCATTGGATGTTTTCGACCTTGCGGTGTTTGTACCAAGTCCAGGCGATTTGTAGCGCCGTGGTGACAATGGCGACAACCGTAGCTGCATATATGTCATAGACTTTGAAGGCGATGAAAAACAGAATCACCGGAAGCATGTCGGAAAGGAATTTCATGGGGTGACATTATCCATGCTTAGTGGGGGGGCGTCCATTTGGCGAGACGTTCGCGCATCATTTCGCCGACCTGTTGACCGTAGGCCGGTTTTGCCGATTCCCGGACGCCTTCCGCATAAAACGCAGGGCAGTGCTGGGGCAGGTGTGTTTCCAGCAGATCAAAGGCCGCATTCATCAGTTCCGGCTGCTGGGTGCGCGTCGCAATGATGGCGCAGTTGAAATGCAGCGTCAGCCAGGGCTGGAGAGCCGTCATATCGCCGGATTCCGCGTGTTCCGGCACCGCTTGGGCGATGATGGCGCAGGCTCGATCAAAAAGCTTCCGCAGCGCAGCCAGATCGTTGCTTGCATTGGCTTGGCGGGCCAGGGCGTTGACGATGGGTTCCAGCACGGTGATTTGACCGCCGCGAATGTTAATCCACTGCGCCAGTTCAAGGGCTAGGTCCTCAATCGCAGCGCGTGCCTCGTCAAGCCTCAGTTGCCAGGCCCACAAGCCGAGGTCCGACAGGTATTCCAGCGCGTGGGTTGCCAGTTCATCGATTTCCTCCAGCGGCGGTTCGTCTTCTTCGGCATCGATACGCTGGCAGGTTTCCAGGCATTCGCGAACCGCTTCGGCGAGCAACGGCGGCGTAGCCTCCTGGCCGGGGTAGGGGCCGGTTCGTTCGAATTCAGTAATCAGTGCGGCAATGGCCTGATCGAAAGCACGGCGGGTCGCGCGATTCACTTTTTTTCGAATTTGAGCGAGACTGAGTTGATGCAGTAGCGCAATCCCGTCGGTTGCGGACCGTCTTCGAAAACATGGCCAAGGTGCGCATCGCAGCGGCTGCACAGCACTTCGGTGCGGGTCATGAAAAAGCCGTGATCTTCCTCGGTTGCCACATTGGCGGGGATTGCAGGTTGCCAGAAGCTCGGCCAGCCGCTGCCTGATTCGAATTTTTCTGATGAACCGAACAACTCGGCGCCGCAGCACACGCAGCGATACACGCCATTGTCATGGTTGTCCCAGTATTCGCCGGTAAAGGCGCGCTCGGTGCCCTTGCGACGGGCGACTTCGAATTGCTGGGGCGTCAGTATGGCTTGCCATTCGGCGTCTGTTTTTACGATTTTTTCGCTCATAATGCCTCCTTGGGCTCAATCATCTTGCATTAGTTCCGCGGCAATCAATCTGGCCTGCCCTGCTTGGCGTGCGGTTTTACCGCATTGATTTGCATTAACGATGTGTGGAGCTGACCGCATGGAAATTTTTTACGGAGTTTGTCTTGACTACTGCCTACTGGATGATCATTGTTGCCGGGTTGCTGCCGTACTGGCCCACCATTGCTTCAAAGTGGCGCCGCAGCTATGACAACGCCGCACCCCGCGCCGGTGTCGATCAACTGCCGCCACGCCAGCAGCGTGCTTACTGGGCACAGCTCAATGCTTTCGAAGCGTTTCCGCTGTTTGCGGCGGCGGTGATCATCGCACATCTGGCCGGCGCCCGGCAGTCAACGGTCGATGCACTTGCTCTTGCTTTTGTCGGCTTTCGCGTGCTCTACACACTGGCCTATCTCCATGACCGTCCGCTGTTGCGTTCGCTGGTCTGGTCCGGCGGCGTGTTCTGCGTCATCGGCCTGTTTGTTGCCGCTGCCTGATTGGTTGTCGGGCCGGATACGCTAGAGCACTTTTCCCGGATTGAGCAGGCCACGGGGATCCAGTGCATGTTTCACCATGCGCATCAGGTCCAGTTCGACCGGGTCCTTGTAACGGGCCAGTTCGGCGACTTTCGACAAACCGATGCCGTGTTCCGCACTGAAGCTGCCGCCGTAACGCTGCACGATGTCGTAAACCGTTTCGGTGACATCATGGGCATCACGCGCGGCGGCATCCGAACGCAGGCGCTCCGGCAGGTAGGCGTTGTAATGCAGATTGCCGTCACCCAGGTGACCAAAGCAGATCAGGCGTACGCCGGGGAAGCGCGCTTCCAGCGCGGCCTGCGCTTCACGGATGAATTCCGGAATGCGTCCGACGGCCACGGCGATGTCATGGCGATAAACCATCACCGGTTCCTGGCGCGCGCCCTCGGGGATTGATTCGCGCATATGCCACAGCGCCTGCGCCTGCGTGCGGTTTTCGGCGATGACCACGTCATCGACCAGTCCCTGCTGTAACGCTTCTTCCAGTGCCGTTTCGAGGTCGGTGCGCAGCGCCTGTTCGTTGCCGGCGTCGGCCAGTTCGGTCAGTACGTACCACGGATGCGGCTGGGCGATCGGATCGCGTGTTCCCGGCACGTGTTTCCAAACCAGTTCAAGACTGTGCCTTGAGATCAGTTCAAACGCGGTGATGCGGTCGTTGCAATGGCGGCGCATCAGTGCCAGCAATTGCAGTGCGGCTTCGGGGTGCGGTACCGCCATCCACGCGGTCGCATTGGCAGCCGGGCGGGGAAACAGTTTCAGTGTGGCTGCGGTGATGATGCCCAGCGTGCCTTCAGCGCCGATGAACAGGTGTTTGAGGTCGTAGCCGGTATTGTCCTTGCGCAGCCCGCGCAGGCCATTCCAGATGCGGCCGTCGGGCAGCACGGCCTCAATGCCCAGCACCAGATCCCGGGTGTTGCCGTAACGCAGGACATTCACCCCGCCGGCATTGGTCGACAGGTTGCCGCCGATCTGGCAGCTGCCCTCGGCGCCAAGGCTCAGCGGGAACAGCCTGTTCGCGTCAGCGGCTGCTTGCTGGATGGCCGCAAGCACGCATCCGGCTTCTGCGGTCAGTGTGTTGTTCAGTGGATCGACGTCGAGCACCCGGTTCATCCGGGCGAGCGTCAGCACGATTTCGTTGCCGCTGGCATTCGGCACAGACGCGCCGCACATACCGGTGTTGCCGCCCTGCGGAACCACCGGTGTAGCGGATTCGGCGCAGATCCTCATGACAGCTGCGACTTCGGCAGTATTGGCGGGGCGGACAACAGCCGCTGCAGCGCCGCGGTAAACACCTCGCCAGTCAACAACATAAGGCTCCAGGTCTGATGCTGCGGTCAGTACGGCTTGCGGGCCGATGGCATTGCGGATTTGGTCAATAACGGAAGCGGGGCTGCGATCGTTCATCTGGAGTCCAGTGTGCGGTGGACCGGCGCAAAATAAGCCGGCAAGGCTGACATTGTAATCGTGCCCCCGCTGTTCCACGGTGATGCCGGAGGATTTGCTGGAGGGGGTGACCCTCCATGGCGAATTGTCGGGTCGATAAAAATTTATTTAAAAACAATTACTTACATTCTCTCTGGAATGCCGTGCCAACCACCCACTGTTGGCCTGCGGAAATAGTTCATCACATTGGGTCCTCAATCGGATCAGCGCGGCCTGCAATTAACTGCACCCTGGCAAGCGTCGCTTGGGTATTGCTTACATGCTGTTTGGTGAAACTGTTTTGCATGACGCAGTAACTGCACCTCCATCACGCTGCAGCCTGTTCCATTTGATGTTCAGCCCGAGAATCAGTGTTGACATGCGAGTTAACAGTGCTGCTTCCGGCAGGGATGTGCGCGATTTGTCAGCGGTCCACGATACGGCCGGGGATGGTGATGGCGACAACACGTCGCAGGCTAACTCGGTTAAGATTTCACGCCGCGAAACCCGCGAAATGTGTCGCACCAAATACAAGTACACATGGCGGAATTTAAAGTGATGTCGGCACCTGTTCTGCTGATATTTGGAGGAGCAAAGCAATAATGACTGATCGCATCATATTGGCCTGCACGCTGGTGCTTGCCGGCGTTTATTTCTGGGCAACGTCCAAGATTCCGAGTCTCGAACTGGGTGATCCGCTTGGACCCAAGGCTTTTCCGCGGGTGCTGATCGCCGGGCTGCTGCTTGCTGCAGTCATGCTGTTTCTGGAAATCCTGCGTGATCGCGCACGAAAAATCGAGAGTGGAGAGAAGGCCGCCAAATGGCGCTGGGAGCCGCACCAATTTGTCGTTCCGGCGATTGCTGTCTGGACCGGGCTGTACGTGGCTGCGTTCGAAGCCCTGGGTTACATGCTGGCGACCGCCATCTATCTGCTGGCACTGACGGCATTCTTCAACAAGGGCCGCTGGCTGATGAATGGGCTGACTTCGATCTTGTTTTCTGTGATCAGCTATTTCGCGTTCACCAAGCTGCTTGGCGTGAACCTCGCCCGCGGCATCATCCCGTTCTGAGGCGACCATGGAAACCCTGACCCATATCCTCAACGGCTTTACGGTTGCGATGGAGCCGATCAACCTCTGGTACACCTTCCTCGGTGTATTGATGGGGACCATTATCGGGGTGCTGCCGGGAATCGGGCCATCAGCCGGCATCGCCTTGCTGATCCCCATCACCTACGGCATGAATCCGACGTCGGCGCTGATCATGATGGCTGGCATTTACTACGGCGCCAAGTACGGCGGTTCGACAACAGCCATCCTGATCCGCACTCCCGGCGAGGCGGCCTCGGTGATGACTTCCATCGATGGTTATGAAATGGCCAAGAAGGGGCGTGCCGGCGCGGCGCTTGCGGTTTCGGCGATCGGTTCGTTCATCGCCGGCACCATCGGCGTTATCGGGCTGACGCTGTTCGCCGTGCCGCTGACCTCGATCGCGCTCAAATTCGGACCGGCGGAATATTTCACGCTGATGCTGTTTGCGATGACTGCGGTATCGACGCTGACCGGCAAATCGCCGGCCAAAGGGGTGCTGGCCACCGTCCTCGGATTGATCATTGCGACGATCGGCATCGATCTGCAGAGCGGTCAGGCGCGCTACACCATGGGCATCCCTGAATTCCAGGACGGTGTCGGGTTCGTCGTGGTCGTGGTCGGCCTGTTTGCGATGGCGGAAGTGTTCCGCGGCCTCGAAGATATTTACAAAGGTACCGGCGCCAAGGCGATGAAAATCACCGGCAAGCTGTGGCTGACCCGCGAGGAGTGGCGGCGCTCAATCGGTCCGATCTGGCGCGGCGGCATCATCGGCTTCGTCATTGGCGTGTTGCCCGGCGCCGGCGGTACCATCGCCTCAATCATGTCGTACACCACCGAGAAGCGGCTGTCCAAACATCCCGAGGAGTTTGGCCACGGCGCAATCGAGGGCGTGGCCGGGCCGGAATCAGCAAACAACTCCGATACCGCCGGTGCGCTGGTGCCGCTGCTGACTCTGGGCATTCCCGGCGGTGGCGCCACTGCGGTGTTGCTCGGCGCGTTCATCATGTATGGCGTGCAGCCGGGGCCGATGCTGTTCCAGAACAATCCCCAGCTGGTGTGGGGGCTGATCAACAGCATGTACATCGGCAACATCATGCTGGTCATCCTCAACCTGCCGCTGATCGGGCTGTTTGTGCGCTTGCTCTACATACCGCAGGGCATTCTGTATCCCTTGATCGTGGCCATTTCCGCGATCGGCGCGTATGCCATCAACGGCAGTGTCGTCGACCTGTGGCTGATCCTGTTTTTCGGGATTCTGGGCTATCTGTTCGACAAGATTGACATTCCGGTGGCGCCGCTGGTGCTGTCGCTGGTGCTGGGCGGGATCATGGAGCAATCCTTCCGTCAGGCGATGACCATATCCGGCGGCGACCTCAAGATTTTCTACGGCAGCGTGATTACCGTCACCTTGCTGGTGATGTCGGTGATTTCAGTGGCATTGCCCTTTATCATTCCTCGCCTGCGGGCGCTGGGCAGCAAGGGCGATGAAAGCTGACCGGTTTTGATAAGACTTACGATTGATTAATCTGGAGAAACTGTTTTGAACAAAGTAACCGTGGTGCCCGGCGACGGCATCGGTCCTGAAGTCGTCGGTGCAACCTGCGCCATCATCAAGGCTTCGGGCGCAAAAGTGGAGTTTGAGGAAGTCATGGTGGGCCTGCGTGCCGAAAAGGAATTCGGCACGCCGCTGCCGGTCAGCGTGCTGGAGTCGATTGAGCGCAACAAGCTGGCGCTGAAAGGCCCCACGCAAACACCGTTCGGCGGCAACTACCGCATCAACATCGAACGCATGAAAGACGGCAAGGAATCGCGCGCCGATTACCCCAGCATCGCCATCGCGCTGCGCAAGGAACTGAAACTGTTCGTCAACGTGCGCCCGATCAAGAATTACCCCGGCGTATCGTCGCGTTACCAGAATGTTGATCTGGTGATTTTCCGTGAAAACAGCGAAGACCTTTACGTCGGCAACGAACGCATGGTCGATGAAAACACCGCGGAGGCGATCAAACGCATCACCCGCGGCGCCACTGAACGCACCGCACGCTACGGCTTCGAATACCTGAAAAAAACCGGCCGCCGCAAGATGACCATCGGCCACAAGGCCAATGTCATGAAAATGACCGACGGCCTGTTCCTCAAGGCGGGGCAGGATGTGGCCAAGGATTTTCCGGATATCATCTGCGACGCCCGCGTGATCGATGCCTTGTGCATGGAACTGGTGATCAAGCCGGAATCGTTTGACGGCCTGCTGCTGGCGAACCTGTTCGGCGACATCGTCTCCGATCTCGCTGCGGGCCTCGTCGGCGGTCTTGGCGTGGCGCCGGGTGCAAACATCGGACCCGACTGCGCGATGTTCGAAGCGGTGCATGGCACTGCGCCGGATATCGCCGGCAAGGACATTGCCAATCCGATGGCGATGATTCTCTCCGGCGTGCTGATGCTGCGCCACATCGGTGAGAACGACGCGGCTAATCGCATTGATGCCGCACTGACGGCGGTGCTGGCCGAGAAGAAGCACGTGACCCGTGATCTTGGCGGCACATCGGGCACCAAGGGTTTTGCCGAAGCGATTATTGCGAAGCTTTGAGGTGAAAACCTAAAAGCTAAAACCTTTAGCCACAGAGGGCACAGAGAGCACAGAGAAAAACCAAGGCTGTAGAGGGGGGTTTGTTTAAGTAATTGTTTTTATTGATTTTTTCTGTGTGCTCTGTGACCTCTGTGGCTGCATTTGATTTTGAACTGGCTTTTGGGAGACTCAGTTTTGGGTAAACGCATCGTAGTCGTAGGCGCCGGTGCCATTGGCGGTATTGCCGGAGGACATCTGACCCGGGCAGGACATGACGTGACCTTGATTGATCCGTGGCCCGAGCATGTCGAAGCCATGCGTGAACACGGCCTGCACCTTTCGGGCATGACGCCCGAAGAAACGCATGTCGTTAAGGTCAAGGCGATTCACCTCACCGAGGTGCAGCAGTTCGTCAAGCAGCGTCCGGTCGACATCGCCTTCATCTGCGTGAAGTCCTATGACACGGAGTGGGCAACACATCTGATCAAGCCGTACCTTGCACCGGATGGATTCTGCGTATCGCTGCAGAACTGCATCAATGAAGAGCGCATTGCCGCCATCGTCGGCTGGGGCAAGACGCTGGGTTGCATTGCCAGCCTGGTTGCAGCCGAACTCTATGCGCCGGGGCGCATCAAGCGCACCGTTCCGTTGGGCGGCGACAAACACACGGTGTTCCGCGTTGGTGAGCCGCATGGTCGCGTCACTGCGCGTGCGCAGGAAATCGCCGACATGCTGCGTGCAGCCGACAGTTCCAAGGTCACCACCAATCTGTGGGGCGAGCGCTGGTCCAAACTCACAGTGAATGCGATGCGCAATGGCTTGTGCGCGGCAACCGGCCTTTCCGGAAACCAGCGCGATGCGGCTGACGGCCCGCGCTCGGTGTCGATACGCCTGGGTTCGCAATCCGTACGTGTCGGTCAGGCTCTCGGTTACTCCCTCGAAAGAATGCTCGGCATGGAACCGGAGATGCTGGCGCTCGCGGGAGAGGGCAACAAGGATGCGCTGGCCGGGATTGAGGAAATCCTCGTCGAGGGCGCCAAAAAACGTTCCGATGAACAGCGGCCTTCGATGGCGCAGGACATGTTCAAGGGGCGTCGTACCGAAACCGATTTCATCAACGGTTATGTCGCTGAACGCGGCGCCTATATCGGCGTACCTGCGCCGTTGCATGTCAAGATGAACGACCTCGTGCATCGCGTCGAACGCGGTGATGTCAAACCAAGCGCCGACCTGATCGCAGGCTGGTAAGCATCCTGCGGAACGGCGGTGCAGCAATGGAGACAAGCTGATGATCCGGAATGCGCTGCTTGCGGGCCTGCTGTGCCTGCTGTCACCCGTGCTCCTTGCGCAGACGTGGCAGCCGGACAAGCCCATTGAAATTGTGGTGCCCACCACGCCGGGTGGCGGTATCGACCGTACCGCACGGCTGCTGCAGAAAATCATCCAGGAAGGCGGGCTCTCCCCGGTGCCGGTCACCGTCACCAACAAGCCGGGTGGTGGCGGCGCGGTGTCACTGGTTTATCTGAACCAGCATGCCGGTGATGCGCACTTCGTGGCGATCAACTCGCCCAACCTGATCGCCAATGACCTCAACGGCCGTGGCGCCGTGAAATACCGTGACGTCACGCCGCTGGCCAATCTGTTCAGCGAATACACCGTGGTTGCGGTGCGTACCGAATCCCCGCTGAAAAGCGGGCGGGATTTTGTTGAGGCGCTGCGCAAGGATCCGCAGTCGTTGGCCGTTTCAACGCCAACGACACTGGGCAGCGTCAATCACCTGTCTTTCGCGCTGGTGGCGAAAGCGGCGGGTGTTGATCCGCGCAAGCTCAAAGCGGTGGTGCTGGGCTCCGGCGGTGACGCCGTGACCGCATTGCTCGGCGGTCATATTGATGCCCATACCGGCACGCCGTCTTCAGTGGTGCGCATGGTGCAGGGCGGCAAGGTTCGTGCACTCGCGATCCTCGCGCCCAAACGTATCGGCGGTCCCTATGCGGATACGCCGACGTGGACGGAACTCGGATACAAGGCGGTGATGGATACCTGGCGCGGCGTCATCGGCCCCAAAGGCATGACTGCGGCGCAGATTGCGTGGTGGGATGGCGTACTCGCCAAGGTTGTGGCCTCTCCGCTGTGGAAAGAAGCGCTCGAGCAGAACACCTGGGAAGCGAATTACCTCAACAGCGCGCAGACCCGCAAACAGTTTGATGCCGAACATGCCGAATACCGCGCCATCCTCGGCGAACTCGGCATGCTCAAGTAATTCACGAAACACTGCACCATTCAGCAAGAAAATTGGCAATGACCGCGCGTACGATGTTCGACAAGATCTGGGATGGCCATGTCGTGGCCGAGGAAGAAGGCGAGATTCTGTTGTATGTTGATCGCGCGCTGATTCATGAAGGCTCCTCACATGCCTTTGCCGCGCTGAAGCGGCGCAACCAGTCGGTGGCAAGACCGCAGCAGGTGTTCGCATTCACCGATCACTACGTGCCGACCACTGGCCGCGAGAAGGGCATCGCCGGCATCGCCGTTGATGAAATCCGCAATATGGTGATTGCGCAGCACGAGAATACCAGGCTGCATGGCATCAAACTGTTCGGTTTTGATGATCCGGGACAGGGCATCCTGCATATCGTTCCGCCAGAGCAGGGCATCACCCAGCCGGGGCTGCTGATTGCCGGTGCGGACTCGCACACTTCCACGCACGGTGCGTTTGGTGCGATTGCCTTCGGCATGGGCGCATCCGACATGACGCATGTGATGGCGACGCAGGCGACCTGGCAGCGCAAACCGAAAAAGCTGCGCATCCGGGTTGATGGCAAGCTCGGCTTCGGTGTCTCGCCCAAGGACATCATTCTCGCGGTGATCGCGAAAATCGGTGCCGCCGGCGGTGTTGGCCATGCCATTGAATATGCAGGCAGCACGTTCGCAGCAATGAGCATGGAAGGGCGCATGACCGTGTGCAATATGTCGATCGAGGCGGGTGCGCGCTGCGGCATGATCGCGCCGGATGATACGACCTATGCTTATATGGAAGGCCGTCCCTATGCGCCGAAAAAAGGCGCGGAATGGGATGAGGCCATGACGCGCTGGCTGGCGCTGCCGACCGAAGACGGCGCCGTGTTCGATCGTGAAGTCGCACTCGATGCGGCGCAGATCGAACCGATGGTGACCTGGGGCGTGAATCCCGAAATGGCCGGTCCCGTAGGCGGGATGGTGCCGGATCCGCGCAACGCGCCGGACGAACGCAAACGCAGCGACTGGACCATGGCGCTGGATTACATGGGGCTGCAGGCCGGCATGGTGCTGCAGGACATCAAGGTGGATCGGGTGTTCATCGGTTCCTGCACCAACAGCCGCATTGAAGACGTGCGTGCTGCCGCCGAAGTGGCGAAGTGCGGCAAGGCTGTGGTGCCGGCATGGGTGGTCCCGGGTTCCAAGATCGTCAAGGCACAGGCGGAAAAGGAAGGGCTCGACAAAATCCTCATTGCTGCGGGATTCGAATGGCGTGACCCGGGCTGCTCGCTGTGCACCGCCATCAATGGCGACCAGCTCAAACCCGGCGAGCGTTGCGCGTCGACTTCAAACCGCAATTTCCGCAATCGCCAGGGCCCCGGCGGGCGCACCCACTTGGTCAGCCCGGCGATGGCCGCGGCGGCGGCGCTCAAGGGGCATTTCACGGATGTGCGGGAAATGTTGAAGTAAAGCTGAAAAGCGAAAAGCGAAAAGCAAAAAGCGAAAAGCAAAAAGCAAGCCACAGAGGACACAGAGAACACAGAGAACTGCAAAAACAAGATCAATTCGCTTTCGTGTTCTGATTTGGTTTTCTCTGTGCTCTCTGTGTCCTCTGTGGCTAAATGTTTTTGAACTTGATTTTCAAGGAAGCACCGCATCATGAACGGCAACACCCCGCAATCGATCATCGAGAAACTCTGGAATTCGCATCACATCCTCACCGATGAGGGCGAGTCGCTTATGTATGTGGATGTCGCGCTGGCCCAGGAAAACACGCTGCACGCCTTCACCGAACTTGAAAAGACCGGACGCAAGGTCATCAAGCCCGGACAGATCTACGCTTTCACTGATCACTATGTGCCGACCACTGGCCGCGCCAAGGGTACTGACGGCATTCCGGATATCGGCATCCGCAATATGGTGATCGACATGCAGGACATGGCGAAGAAGTATGGCGTCACGCTGTTCGGCATGGCGCACGAGCAACAGGGCATCATGCACATCGTGCCGCCGGAGCAGGGCATCATCCAGCCGGGACTGTTCGTGATCGGCAATGATTCGCACACGTCCACGCACGGCGCTTTCGGCTGCCTCGCTTACGGCGTCGGTGCTTCCGAATTTGCACATGTGATGGCGACCCAGGCACTGTGGCAGCGCAAACCCAAGGCGATGCGCGTCACCATCGAAGGCGAACTCGGTTTTGGTGTCACCGCAAAGGACGTGATTCTTGCGTTGATCGCGCAGATCGGTGTCGATGGCGCCACCGGCCATGCGATTGAATATGCCGGCTCGACCATCCGCAATCTGAGCATGGAAGGGCGCATGACCATCTGCAATATGTCGATTGAAGCCGGCGCCCGTGTCGGTCTGATTGCGCCCGATGACAAAACCTTCGCTTATGTAGAAGGCAAGCCCTACGCACCCAAAGGCCAGGCCTGGACGCAGGCTCTGGAGGCCTGGCGTGCGCTGGCTACTGACGATGGTGCGCAGTTCGACAAGGAAGTGAAACTCGACGCCACGCAGATCGCACCGTCCGCAACCTGGGGCATTTCGCCCGAACATGCTTTGCCGGTGACGGGTGTCGTGCCGGACCCGACCAGCATCAAGGACGCGAAAAAACGCTCCGAGTACGAAACCGCAATTGAATACATGGCGCTGCGTCCGGGCATGGCGCTGCAGGATATCCAGCTGGATCGCGTGTTCATCGGCTCCTGCACCAACGGCCGCATTGAAGACCTGCGTGCCGCAGCGGCTGTGGCGAAACACGGAAAAGCCAAAGTGATGACCTGGGTGGTGCCGGGGTCGATGGCGGTCAAACGTCAGGCCGAAGCCGAGGGCCTGGACCAGGTGTTCATCAAAGCCGGCTTTGAATGGCGCGATCCGGGTTGCTCGTTGTGCACCGCGATCAATGGCGACAACCTGCAGCCGGGCGAGCGTTGCGCATCGACTTCAAACCGCAATTTCCGCAACCGGCAGGGGCCGGGCGGACGCACCCATCTTCTCAGTCCTGCGATGGCCGCAGCGGCCGCGATCAAAGGGCACCTCACCGACGTTCGAGAAATTATTAAATAAAATAAATAACTTAAGTTAAAACCTAAAAGCAGCCACAGAGGACACAGAGAACACAGAGAAATGCAAAAAACCAGAACACGCTGATTTTGGTTTTCCTCTGTGCTCTCTGTGACCTCTGTGGCTAAAAGATTTTGAATTTAAGCGGAGTATCAAATGCAGCCATTCACCACACTCACCGCCATCGCCGTGCCCATGCACGAAGCGAACATCGACACCAACCAACTGTGCCCGACACGCTTCAACAAGGTGCCGCGCGGGACGAAGTACCGCGAGATCCTGTTTTACGACTCGCGCTTCAAACCTGACGGCACGCAAACCGAGTTCATGCTCAATGCCGCGCCGTATGACCAGTCCGGCATCATCGTTGCCGACCGTAACTTCGGCTGCGGCTCCTCGCGCGAGACCGCGGTCTATGCCTTGTATGAATTCGGCATCCGCTGCGTGATCGCGCCGAGCTTCGGCGACATCTTTGCCGCCAACTGTGCCAAAAACGGGCTGCTGGCGCTGACGCTCCCTGAAGCGGAATGCGCCGCGATTCGCCGCCAGCTGCAGGACAAGCCCGGCGCTCAAGTCAGCGTTGATCTCGCCGCGCAGACCGTAACTGATGTTGAAGGCAAGGCGCACAAATTCGAAATCCACGAGGTGCGCAAACGTTGCCTGCTTGAAGGGCTCGACGACATTGCGCGCACACAGCAATATTCAGAGCGCATCGCCGGATTCGAAAAGGGTTATTACCAGGATCGTCCCTGGTTGACGGCGAGGGCGTAAACCGACCCGCCCCGGCCAGCTTCAACCAAAGCGATCATCCAAGGTATTTTAAAATATACTATTTATGGTATATTCTTAATAAGATATGTGGCGCATCGAGGAGCACCGGCGGGTCGATAAAAAACTTTCCGGGGCGGTGCCGCGGGAAATTCTGATGCGCTATGAGAAATGGAAGGACATCGTCCGGCTCTCGGGCCCGCAGGGTCTGCGGGCCATTAAGGGTTTCCATGATGAAGCCCTTGCGGGCGAGTGGAAAGGGCATCGATCATCCCGTCTTGGGCTGCAGTGGCGGGTTATTTACCGGGTTGCAGCGGGCGTCTTGCTGGTGCAGGTTGTAGAGGTTACGCCACACGATTACAGGAGATCATGATGAGTGAATTCCGTCCGGCCAAAAAACGAGTTGAAGTCTCGGTGGGCGAGTCTGTTCGCATCCTCCGTGAGCTTCAGGAACTCAGCCAGAGTCAGCTATCTGGCCTGACCGGCATCCCCCAGGCTACGCTGTCTGCCATCGAGAACGGTCGCGTCAACCTCGGTGTTGAGCGCGCCAAGGTGCTGGCCAGGGCACTTAAGTGCCACCCGGCGGTTTTGGTTTTTCCGGGCTGGGAAGTGCCGCTGGAATCAGCGGCTTAATACTTAAACTGATTCCGCAAAAAACCGTCATGCCAGCGCCCCGAAGGAAGTCACCTTGGGCGGTGCCTCGAAGTGAGCCTTTGGTGCAAGCGGGCAACTATAAAAACGATAGCGTAGTAGAAGATTAAAAATCTGACTCCGGGTTTCGTCGGAGCAACTTGTTTACAGGAGGAGTGATGAAGAATAAACAGTACGCATTGTCCAAGGCGTTCGCGGGTTCGGTCTTGCTGGTCGCGGCGATGTCAGTCCAGGCGCAAACCTGGCAGCCCGACAAAAACATCGAAATCGTCATCAACACCGCACCGGGCAGTGGCCAGGATTCGACGGGCCGGCTGGTGCAGAGCATCCTGCAGGATCGCAAACTCACCGGCACGGCTTCGATCACCATCAACAACAAGCCGGGCGGTGGAGGCGCGATTGCCTACACCTATCTGCAGTCGCATCCGGGCAACGGTCACTTTGTGTCCATTGCTTCAAAAAGCCTGCTCACCAATCACATCTCCGGGCGCGCCCCGCTGACCTACAGCCATCTGACGCCGCTGGCGATCCTGTTTGATGAATACATCACCGTCGCGGTGAAGGCAGACTCACCGATCAAGAGCGGCCGGGAAATCATTGATCGCCTGAAAAAAGACCCGGGTGCATTGAGCTTCGGCGTTGCCACCAGCCTGGGCAATCCCAACCATCAAGGGATTGCGATGGCGCTGAAAGATGCGGGTATTGATCTGCGCAAGACCAAGACCCCGGTATTCCAGTCCGGCGGCAATGCACTGACTGCGCTGCTCGGTGGCCATGTCGATGCGGTGCCCGGTTCGGTGGGCCTGATGCGCAAGTACGTCGAAGCCGGCACCGTACGGCTGGTGGCCATCGCCGCGCCGCAGCGCCTGGGCGGTATTTTTGCCACTACGCCAACCTGGAAAGAACAGGGCGCCAACGCCATTGTCTCCAACTGGCGCGGGTTCATCGGCGCGCCGAACATGACGCCGGCGCAGATCGCCTACTGGGACAATACGCTGAGGCAGCTCACGCAGACCGATGCGTGGAAAAAGGAACTGGCTGACAATAACTGGGACAATGAATACCGCAATTCAGCCGAAACCCGAAAGTATATGGATGCCGATTATGCGGAGTTGAAGGCGTTTTTGACGGAACTGGAACTGGTGGGCAAAAAGTAAGCCAGGAATTTACGGTGTTCAGCACTGCGCTAAACCATAAGACATCGGGCCAATTTCGGCCCGATGTTTTTTTTGAAGATTGCAAAACAAGTGCAGGCGAAAGAGCGGGGAGCAATGACCAGAGGGCATTGCGGCGCATGATCTGCGGAGGCAGGCAGATCAGTATCGGCGGCGACGCGCGATCAAGCGCTGTAAAGAATGAGCGTGAGAATTATTCGAACGTATCCGCCTGCGCCAATGTCTTGCCTGCCATGTCCTTCGCCGCCAGTTTCGGCTCTCCCGTCAGCGTCCACTTAATGCCCAGCGCCGGGTCATTCCACAGCAGCGAGCGCTCGTGTTCCGGATACCAGTAATCCGTTGTTTTATATAGGAATTCTGCATATTCGCTGGTGACGACGAAGCCGTGTGCAAAGCCCGGGGGTATCCACAGTTGCCGGTTGTTTGCGGCAGACAGCGTGACGCCGGTCCATTTGCCGAAGGTGGGTGAACTGCGGCGCAGGTCCACCGAGACATCAAACACTTCGCCCAGGGTCACGCGCACCAGTTTTCCCTGCGGGTGCTGGATCTGGTAGTGCAGGCCGCGCAATACGCCCTGTGCCGAACGGGTGTGGTTGTCCTGCACGAACTGCACCTTGAGTCCGGTGAGTTTTTCGAAATCGCGCTGGTTGAAACTTTCGAAAAAGAAACCGCGGTGATCGCCGAACACCTTGGGTTCGAAAATCAGTACTTCGGGCAATTCGGTGGGGGTGACGGTAAACGGCATGGCCGACTCCTTATTTCAGCAGGCTGAGCAGGTACTGCCCGTAGCCGTTTTTGGCCAGCGGTGTGGCCAGTTTGCGGATCTGTTCGCCATCGATCCATTTCAGCGAATAGGCGATCTCCTCGGGGCACGCAACCATCAGGCCCTGGCGCTTTTGCAACGTGGAGATGAAGGTCGCTGCTTCAAGAAGGCTTTCGTGGGTGCCGGTATCGAGCCAGGCAAAACCACGGCCCATGATCTCGACATTGAGCTGACCTTTCTGCAGATACTTGTTGTTCAGGTCGGTGATTTCCAGTTCGCCGCGCGGTGAGGGTTTGAGGTCGGCGGCGATGTCACAAACTTGGGTATCGTAGAAATAAAGACCGGTGACGGCGTAGTTGCTTTTGGGTTGCTTGGGTTTTTCTTCGATGCTCAGTGCACGCTGGCTCTTGTCGAAGTCCACCACGCCGTAACGCTCCGGATCGTGCACGTGATAGGCAAACACGCTGGCGCCTTCGGTGTGCGCATTGGCGTTTTTCAGCAGCAGGGTCAGGTCATGGCCGTAGAAAATATTGTCGCCGAGGATCAGCGTGCTCGGATGGTCGCCCACGAATTTACGGCCGATGACGAAGGCCTGTGCGAGGCCGTCAGGCGAGGGCTGCACGGCGTACTGGATGCTCATGCCCCACTGGCTGCCGTCGCCCAGAAGGTCGGCAAACCGCGGCGTGTCCTGCGGCGTGGAGATCACCAGCACTTCGCGGATACCGGCCAGCATCAGCGTGGTCAGCGGGTAATAGATCATCGGCTTGTCATACACCGGCATCAACTGCTTGGAGACGGTCTGCGTGATCGGGTAGAGCCGGGTGCCGGAGCCGCCGGCAAGGATGATGCCCTTGCGGTTTTTTGTGGTCATTTTTTCAGAGGATCTGTTGGAGTACGTGTTGCAGGCTTTCCTGCCACGGCGGCAGGTGCAGTGCGAAGGTGTTGCGGAAGCGTTGCGTATCCAGCCGCGAATTGGCCGGCCGTTTGGCCGGCGTCGGATACTGCGCAGTGGTGATCGGCGTGATGTTGTCGGGCGTCGCTTTCAGTGGCTTGCCGGCAGCGATGGCCGTGCCGATCACGAACCGCGCGTAGTCGCACCAGTGGGTCTCGCCGCTGTTGACGGCATGGTAGATGCCGTAGGGGAATTTTTCCGCGCCTTCACGTGCATAACGTCCGACCAGTTGCGCGGTGAGGTCGGCCAGCAGTGCGGCCGAGGTCGGTGCGCCAAACTGGTCGGCGACCACGGTCAGTTTTTCGCGATCAGCGGCCAGACGCAGCATGGTTTTGGCGAAGTTGCCGCCGTGCGCACCGTAAACCCAGCTGGTGCGCAGGATCAGGTGGCGCGGGTTGGCCTTGACCAGCGCACGTTCGCCATCCAGCTTGCTTTGGCCATAGGCGCTCTGCGGGTTGGGCGTGTCGTCTTCGCGGTAAGCACCGGATTTGTTGCCGTCAAAAATGTAATCAGTCGAGTAGTGCAGCACCAGTGCGCCCAGCTTCGCCGCTTCTTCGCCGAGGATGCCGGGCGCGATCGCGTTGACGGCATTGGCGATGTCTTTTTCCGATTCGGCTTTGTCGACTGCGGTATAAGCCGCGGCGTTTACGATCACATCCGGCTTGACCTGCTGCACCAGCGTACGGATAGCATCGGCATTGGCCATGTCGCAGGTCTGGCGATCAACGGCAACGACTTTACCCAACACGGACAGCGCGCGGGTAAGTTCAAAACCGACTTGGCCGTTTTTGCCGGTGACCAGCAGTTTCACGGCTTGACTCCGTACTGCTTGCCCACCCATTCACGGTAGGCGCCGTTGATGATGTTCTGCACCCAGCCCTGGTTGTCGAGATACCACTGCACGGTCTTGCGGATGCCGGTCTCGAAGGTTTCGGCAGGCTTCCAGCCGAGTTCGCGTTCGAGTTTGGTGGCGTCGATGGCGTAGCGGCGGTCATGTCCGGGACGGTCTTTGACGAAGGTGATCTGCGTGCAGTACGACGCGCCATCCTTGCGTGGGCTCAGTTCGTCAAGGATGTCGCACAGCACATGCACCACATCGAGATTGGCTTTTTCGTTCCAGCCGCCGACGTTGTAGACCTCGCCGAGTTTGCCGCCTTCGAGGACGCGGCGGATCGCCGAGCAATGGTCTTTCACATACAGCCAGTCGCGGATCTGCTGACCGTCTCCGTAAATTGGCAGTGGCTTTCCGGCCAGTGCATTGTGGATGCACAGCGGAATCAGTTTTTCCGGGAAATGGAAGGGGCCGTAATTATTGGAACAGTTGGTCGTCAGTACCGGCAGGCCATAGGTGTGGTGGTAGGCGCGCACCAGATGATCGCTGGCGGCCTTGCTCGCCGAGTAGGGGCTGTTCGGTTCGTAACGGTTGGTTTCACTGAAAGCCGGATCGGTCTTGGCGAGTGATCCATACACTTCATCGGTGGAGACATGCAGGAAACGGAAATCCGTTTTGGCCGCACCCTCCAGCTTGTTCCAGTAGGCGCGCACGGCTTCGAGCAGGCGGAAGGTGCCGACGATATTGGTCTGGATGAAATCTTCCGGGCCGTGGATCGAGCGGTCGACGTGGGATTCGGCGGCGAAGTTGACGACTGCGCGCGGCCGGTGTTCTGCTAGCAGCTTGGCGACCAGATCAAAGTCGCCGATATCGCCGTGGGTGAATATATGCCCGGCGTTGCCTTTGAGGCTGGCGAGGTTTTCGAGATTGCCGGCGTAGGTGAGTTTGTCGAGATTGATGACGGGCTCATTGTTGCCAGCCAGCCAGTCGAGCACAAAATTGGCGCCGAT
>Ga0315906_10003036_pt1 | contig 22588 bp, 9 predicted proteins | sample LakEriMetagenome_4_FD_203526 | JGI IMG/M metagenome (GOLD analysis project Ga0315906, IMG submission 203526) | Freshwater fungal communities from buoy surface, Lake Erie, Ohio, United States - Buoy 2 MA122 | ecosystem: Environmental > Aquatic > Freshwater > Lake > Lake biofilm | place: USA: Lake...
TATTAGTAATACCTCTACTTCTTTAACAGCAACCAATCTTACCGCTACTACTTATTATCGTGCGGTTGTCACCAACGGTGCTTGTTCGGCTGCCAACAGCAGTTCAGCTACCATCACAGTTAGCGCTTCATCTGTAGGTGGAACTGTAAGCGGTGGTTCAGCAATCTGTTTAGGATCAACAAGTGCTCAATTAAGTTTATCAGGAAACACGGGAAGTGTCACCAAATGGCAGTCTTCTCCATCTCCATATACTACCTGGACGGATATCTCTAATACATCTACTACTTATACCTCCGGTGCATTGTCACAAACTACGCAGTTCAGGGCAGTGGTTACAAATGGTGCATGTTCGGCTGCGAATTCATCAGCTACAACGGTTGCCGTTGATCAAAGTAATGCCGATGCAAGTGCGTATGGTAGTTCATGGGCAAGCTCATCCAACGATGCGGCTACAGGTTTGAATTCATGGGTACTTCTCACATCCGGAACTTCCGGTCATTTTACCGGTAATTCGGATATCGATGTGAATAGTAAAGCATGGGGTATGTATGCAAGCGGAGGCGGCGAGGCGAATGCGATTCGTCCGTTCTCAAATAATCTTACCACCGGATCAACAATTCATTTCTCTATTGATAACGGTTCCATCCAAAATGGTGGTGTAGTTGGTTTCAGCTTACGAAATAGTTCCAGTCAGAATCTGATGGAATTCTATTTCACAGGTGGTACATCTTTTTATACGATCAATGATAATGCAGGCTCTAGTCTGACTTCTGTTCCTTATACCGGAACTGGCTTGCGTATATCAATTTCCTATACGGCAGCATATACTTATTCGATGTCGGTAACGCCGGCTGCGGGTGGTACAACCACTTATTTCTCAGGGCGAACATTCTCTACTACAGGAAGCAGCAATCAGGTGCCAAGGGAAGTTCGTTTCTTCAACTTTAATGCGGGTAGTACAAGTGCCTTCGATTTTTATCTAAATAGTATATCGTTGAATCGCCCTGCTATAGGAACTGAAACGAATTTTGGCGCTCAAACGCTTTGTCAAGATGCCACACCGAATACTTTGTCTGTTACAGCTTATGGTAGCGGATTAACATATCAGTGGTATCAGAATACGAGTGCATCCACTTCGGGTGCCAGCTCAATTCCAAGTGCAAACAGCAGTTCATACACTCCTTCAACATCATCCGCAGGCACATTGTATTATTACTGTATTGTCAGCGGTACATGTTCGAGTGTGAGAAGTAATTTCTCCGGTGCCGTAACAGTAAGCGGAACACCAACGACTGCCAATGCAGGACCCGATCAAACTGCTTCTGCAACTTGCGGATTAACTTCCGTAACCCTGGCAGCCAATACGCCAACAGTTGGAACAGGTGCCTGGTCAATTGTGAGTGGAGCAGGTGGTACCATAACAACTCCATCCAGTCCCACAAGTACTTTCACCGGTACAGCGGGAACTACCTATACTTTACGCTGGACGATTACCAGCAGTCCTTGTAGTGCATCTACGGATGATGTAGTGATTACCTTCAACCAAAATCCAACGACCGCCAATGCAGGACCCGATCAAACCGGTTCTGCGACTTGCGGACTTACTTCTGTAACACTGGCCGGAAATACGCCGACAGTAGGAACAGGAGCCTGGTCGATAGTGAGTGGTACAGGCGGAACAATCACTTCGCCATCAAGTGCTACCAGCACCTTTACAGGTACGGCAGGTTCAACCTATACATTACGCTGGACTATTAGTAACAGTCCTTGTACGGCATCTACCGATGATGTAGTGATTACCTTTAATCAAAATCCAACTACTGCTAATGCAGGTGCGGATCAGACAGGGTCTGCTACATGCGGACAGACTTCTGTAACACTGGCCGGAAATACACCGACTGTTGGAACAGGAGCGTGGACCATTGTGAGTGGAACGGGTGGAAGTTTAGGAGATGCGTCTAGTCCAACAAGTAGCTTTAGTGGAACAGCAGGGGTTACTTATACATTACGCTGGACGATTAGCAGCGGATCTTGTACTGCGTCAACTGATGATGTAGATATTGCCTTCAATCAAAATCCAACTACTGCCAATGCAGGTGCGGATCAGACAGGATCAGCAACCTGCGGACAGACTTCGGTTACACTGGCCGGAAACACGCCGACCGTGGGAACAGGGGCGTGGTCAATTGTGAGTGGTGCAGGCGGAACGATTACAACTCCATCAAGCCCAACCAGCACATTCACTGGAACGGCAGGTACAACTTATACTTTACGCTGGACCATCAGCAATAATCCTTGTACAGCATCTACGGATGATGTAGTGATTACTTTCAATCAAAGCCCGACCACGGCTAATGCCGGTGCGGATCAGATTGGATCGGCAACCTGCGGATCCACATCTGTTACATTGTCGGCCAATACGCCAACAGTTGGAACGGGAGCATGGACTATCGTGAGTGGAACAGGCGGCAGCTTTGGCGATGCATCAAGCCCGACAAGCACATTTAGTGGAACATCAGGTACTACCTATACATTGAGATGGACGATCAGCAACAGTCCTTGTACAGCATCATCAGATGATGTGACTATAGCCCTTAATCAAAATCCTGCGGCGGCCAATGCCGGTGCAGACCAAACTGATGCATCCACCTGCGGATTAACTACGGTGAATCTCGCAGCGAATACACCTTCCACAGGCAGTGGTGTTTGGTCCATTGTAAGTGGAACTGGAGGAACGATTACAACTCCTTCCAGTCCTACCAGTACCTTTAGTGGTACGGCGGGTTCAACGTATACATTACGCTGGACGATCAGCAATAGTCCTTGTACGGCATCGACAGATGATGTAATAATCACCTTTAATCAAAATCCAACTACGGCTAATGCCGGTGCGGATCAGACAGGCGCTGCAACCTGCGGATTGACCTCTGTAACGTTGGCAGGTAATACACCAACCGTGGGTACTGGCTCATGGTCAATCATAACCGGTTCAGGCGGTACTGTAACATCACCATCCAGTCCAACCAGTACCTTCAGCGGTACGGCCGGATCGACATATACCTTACGCTGGTCTATCAGTAATGGTTCCTGTACGGCATCTACGGATGATGTATTGGTGACCTTCAATCAGAATCCAACTACGGCTAATGCAGGTCCTGATCAGAACGTTTGTAGTGGTGCATCAGCTACCTTGGCTGCCAACGCACCAACTGTAGGAACCGGAGCATGGACTGTGGTAAGTGGAGCCGGTGGTAGTTTTGGAAATGCATCCAGCCCTACCAGTTCCTTCAGCGGAACAACAGGTACAACTTATACCTTACGCTGGACCATTAGCAACAGCCCTTGTACGGCTTCAACAGATGATGTGGTGATTACAGTGAGCGGAGCGGTGAATTATGGAACAGTGGGTAATATTGGAAATTTGGTAATTAGCCAGGTGTACGGTGGTGGTGGTAATGCAGGAGCCTCTTATAACAGAGATTTTGTCGAGATTTATAATCCCACATCCTCAGCGGTTTCATTAGTAGGATGGACGATACAATATGCAGGTGCGACTGGAACATCCTGGTCTAAAACAGGCAATCTGACTGGTTCAATAGGTGCAGGTAATTATTATCTGGTTCGTATGACTACCACGGGTACAACCGGATCAGCGCTGCCGACACCTGATTTTTCCAATGCAGTATCAATTGATATGTCAGCAGCGAGTGGAAAAGTTGCATTAGTTAATAACAGTACCTCACTAACAGGTTCTTGTCCGACAGATGCAAGTATTATAGATTTTGTGGGATATGGTACAGCCAACTGCTTTGAAGGCTCTGGCGCAACCGGTGGTTTGTCGGCAACTACTGCAGCAATTAGAAAAGCATCAGGTTGTACAAATACGCTGGATAATGCTTCTGACTTCACCGTAACAACGCCAAGTCCTCGTAACAGTTCCACTGCAGCTAATATCTGCACCAGCAGTAATGAAACGATTTGTTCCGGGTCAGTTCCTACTTCCATGTCTGTAAGCGGAGCAAGCGGTTCCGGTTCCTTCACCTATCAATGGTATTACCAGACAGGTGCGGTAAGTACACCGACCGGTTCCAGCACAACTGGATGGACAACCCTGGGTAGTACGGATGGAGCTAACACAGCAACCTATACACCAACTTCCGGTTTGTCTTCTACAACAACTTACGCTTGTTTTGTGACTCCTGGAGGTTCTCCTTCCTGCGGCACAGGTACTTGGGCAAGCGGAAGCAGAATTGTTTATGTGAATACAGTATCCGGTGGTACAGTTGCAGCTGATCAGACCATTTGTTCCGGTGGAAACCCGGCAGCCTTCACAACAAGTGTGGCGGCCAGTGCAGCAGGAACATTGACTTATCAGTGGGAATCTTCTACTGCCAGCAATTTTGCTTCGGTTACAACCATTGGAGGTGCGACATCAGCCACCTACGATGCTCCTGCCGGTATAACGACAACAACATATTACAGATTAAAAGCTACCAGTGTATTGAACGGAGTAACCTGTTCTGCATATAGTAATGTATTAACAGTGACTGTCAATGCAGCACCCACTGTAACAGGTACTACCAGCGTTTGCGTAGGATTAACGACTCAGTTAAGCGGCTCAGGTACACCCTCAGCTTCTTCTCCATGGTCATCCAACTCAGCTAATGCAACGGTCAACAGCACAGGTTTGGTTACGGGTGTTACAGCAGGTACTGCAACGATTACTTATACCGATGTGAATGGCTGTCAAAGTGCGGGAACTACGGTGACGGTGAATGCTTTACCAACCGTGAGCTTTACAACTTCTCCGGCGGCTACCCTTTGTTCTGCTACGAGCGCTACTTACACCACACAATCTGGTCAGTCTAACTATATCTGGAGTGTACCCGGTACGTTGAATACAGATTATACTATCGCTTCTGGCGGCTTAGGCACTTCGAGCAATACAGTTACTATCAATTGGTTAACAGCAGGAAGCAAAACGGTTACTGTTAATTATACCAATTCAAATAATTGTACGGCGGTGAGTCCTGCTTCCAGTACCACTACTGTTACTATTACGCCCACTACATCCAATGCGGGTGTTGCCCAATCGATCTGTTCGAATGGAACAGCAACGCTGGCAGCCAACACACCAAGTGTGGGTACAGGAGCGTGGACAGTTACCAGCGGACCGAGTACTTCATCTGCTCAATTCAGCAGCACTTCCAATCCCGGAGCAGTCTTTACGCCGGCAGGTGGTGCAGGCAGCTATGTATTGACATGGACGATTTCAAATGGTTCTTGTACGTCTACATCAACAGTAACAATTACTGTTAATGCCATACCGGCAACCACGGGCGTTACGATTTGTCAGGGAGGATCGGGTAGTCTCGCCGCAACGGACGTATGCAGTGCATTTGTCAATTCGGGTACAACCATAGCAGGTTCGTTTGCTTCGACTCCTACTGCTAACAGGCTGAATACAATGTCTAATTCAGCAACATGTTCATTTAGTACTACCATAACAAGAAACTATACGGCTATACAGTTTCAGGTAAGTGTTACAGGTACTTACGGATTCTTGATGGATGATAACCTTAACTATGACGGCGCAGGGTATATAACATCAGGTAGTTTTGTTCCGGGAACTTGTCCAGGTGCCGGAGTGTTCATTAAGGGCGATGATGATGGGGGTGCTACTTCTGTCGGAAACGAACCCTATATGACGGCTTCTTTAACAGCTGGCGTAACGTACACTTTATATTCATTAACTTATTCATCAACTTCCGGATCTACTACCGGCTCATTCTCCTGGACGGTTACACCTCCTTCCGGTGGTGAGATCATGTTAAACAATAATGCAGTTGTAAACTGGTACACAGCAGCCAGCGGAGGTTCTGTCATAGGTACGGGTACCAGCTTCAATCCTGTTGGTGTAGCCGGCTCCGGTTTGGCTAATACCAATACTGCCGGAACATATACATACTATGCAGCATGTTCTAATAGTACATCATGTAGAGCCGCTGCAGACTTTGTGATTACCGGAAATCCCACCACTGCCAACGCTGGTCCTGATCAAACAGGTTCTGCTACCTGCGGAGAAACTACTGTCACACTGGCTGCGAATACGCCAACAGTAGGTACAGGTGTGTGGAGCATTGTGAGTGGAACCGGCGGTGCTATTACAACACCATCCAGTCCAACCAGCACATTTGCCGGTGTTGCGGGATCTACGTATGTACTTCGCTGGACCATCAGCAACAGTCCTTGTAGCAATTCTTCAGATGAGGTGACGATTACTTTCAATAGAAATCCCACAACAGCCGATGCTGGTCCGGATCAGTTAAGTTCAGCAACCTGCGGATCTACTCAAATAACCCTGGCAGCAAACACGCCAACCGTTGGTACAGGTAGCTGGAGTGTTGTAAGTGGTGATGGCAACGGAAGCTTTGGAAATGCAAGCAGTCCCACCAGCACTTTCAATGGTACGGCAGGTGTTACATATACCTTAAGATGGACTATCAGTAATAGTCCTTGTACGGCATCTACGGATGATGTACAGGTTTCCTTTAATCTGAATCCACCGGCTGCAAATGCAGGGGCAGATCAGACAGGATCAGCCACTTGCGGATTGACATCTGTTACGCTGGCTGCCAATACTCCATCATACGGTACCGGCACCTGGAGTGTGGTGAGTGGAACGGGCGGAAGTTTCGGTGATGTTAATAGTCCAACCAGTTCCTTCAGCGGAACGGCCGGTGTTACATATACATTACGCTGGAGCATCAACAACAGCCCATGTACGGCTTCAACAGATGATGTAATTATCACATTCAATGTGAACCCAACTCTTGCGAATGCTGGTGCAGATCAGGCGGCATCTGCTACCTGCGGACTGACAACGGTAACATTAGCCGGTAATGTTCCAACTACAGGAACAGGGTCCTGGAGTGTAGTGAGTGGAACGGGCGGTAGCTTTGGAAATGCAAGTAGTGCAACCAGTACCTTCTCGGGTACAGCTGGAAGTTCTTATGCGTTGCGCTGGACAATTACGAACGGAGCATGTTCATCATCCGATGATATGCTGATAATCTTTAATCTAAACCCGACCACGGCCAATGCAGGTCCGGATCAAACTGGTTTGGCAACCTGTTCTTCAACACAAATTACGCTGGCTGCAAACACGCCTACTATTGGTTCGGGTAGCTGGAGCATTGTTAGTGGAACAGGCGGAAGTTTCGGAGACAGCAATAGCCCGACCAGTACCTTTAGTGGTATTGCCGGTGAAACATATACTTTACGCTGGACGATCAGCAATAGCCCTTGTTCATCTTCTACAGATGATGTTGTGATTACGCTGAATCAGGCACCGACTACCGCGAATGCAGGATCCGATCAGACAGGTTCTGCAACCTGCGGACAGACTTCAGTTACCCTAGCCGGAAATACACCTAGTGTAGGAAGTGGGTCATGGAGCATTGTTAGTGGAACAGGTGGAACGATCACGACACCATCTAGCCCGACCAGTACTTTCAGCGGTACTGCAGGATCGAGCTATACTTTACGCTGGACAATCAGCAACAGTCCGTGTTCTGCATCCACAGATGATGTTGTGATTACGTTTAATCAAAATCCGACAACTGCTAATGCAGGAGCTGATCAGACAGGATCAGCAACATGTGGACTCACATCTGTAACACTGGCTGCCAATACTCCGACAGTAGGAACAGGATCATGGTCTGTTGTGAGCGGATCAGGCGGAAGCTTTGGAGATGCTTCAAGTCCGACCAGTACATTCAGTGGCACTTCAGGCGTTACTTATACTTTACGCTGGACCATCAGCAATACACCATGTACTGCCTCAACGGATGATATGGTTGTAACATTCAATCAGAATCCGTCTGGTGCCAATGCAGGAGCAGACCAAACTGGTTCTGCAACCTGCGGACTCACTTCTGTAACACTTGCTGCAACCCCTCCTGCTATAGGAAGCGGAACATGGAGTATTATAAGTGGAGTAGGTGGAAGCTTAGGTGATGCGAATAGCCCAACCTCTAGCTTCTCCGGTACAGCAGGTACTACTTATACATTACGATGGACAGTAAGCAATGCATCTTGTACGGCAACCACAGATGATATGGTGGTAACATTCAACCGAAATCCAACCACCGCCAATGCAGGAGCTGATCAAACAGGTTCTGCCACTTGCGGATTAACATCGGTCACACTTGCTGCTAATTCCCCAGTCATAGGAACTGGATCTTGGTCAATTGTGAGTGGAACAGGCGGAAGCTTTAGTATTTCAACCAATCCTTCTGCTACTTTCTCCGGTACTGCAGGATCTACCTATACATTACGCTGGACGATTAGTAACAGCCCTTGTACAGCTTCCACGGATGATGTGGTGATTACCTTCAATAAAAATCCGACAACAGCTAACGCAGGTGCTGATCAAACGGGAAGTGCAACTTGTAATTTAACAGAGGTTACCCTTGCCGGTAATGAACCGGTTGAAGGAACTGGTATCTGGAGTATTGTGAGTGGAAGTGGAGGAAGTTTTGGAGATGTTAATAGTGCGACAAGTACATTCACTGGTACTGCGGGTGTAACGTATACATTGCGCTGGACCATCAGTAATAGTCCTTGTACAGCTTCCACAGATGATGTAGTTGTTACATTCAATGTGAATCCTACTCCTGCAAACGCAGGTACGGATATTACACAGTGTGGCAGCACCACATTTGCACTTTCAGCAAATAGTCCAAGCGTGGGCACAGGCGCATGGTCGGTTGTCAGTGGATCAGCATCTTTAAGTAATGCGTCTTTGTATAATACAAATGCAACGCTTACTTCAGGTTCTTCAGCGGTATTACGCTGGACCATTACGAATGGGGCATGTTCTTCATATGATGATGTTGAAATTACTTATGATGCAGGATCAAATGAAAGCGGAACATGGAAGGGTACAGCCAGTTCCGATTGGGATAACCCGGCGAACTGGGGATGTAATACGTTGCCAAATTCTTCAGCCAATATTGTGATAGAAGCTGGTGCTTCCAATTACCCTGTATTTAATAGTACTCAATATCCTGAGATCAATAGCTTGACGATCAATACAGGAGCAACCTTCACAATGACCGGATCAAGTACGTTGACGATCAATAGTACGATGGTGAACAATGGAACTTTGACCATGTCAAATTCAGGAGGAGGAATCGTGATAGGAGGCAACTGGAATAATAACGGAACAGTTAACCCGGGCGCATCAACACTTACATTTAATGGTTCGGGTTCACAAACCCTGGGTGGTAGCGTCTCAACGCAGCCGGTTAATAATTTAGTAATTAATAAACCTGGACAAACCTTGTCGCTGATTAATGTGATGAACTTAAATGTAAGTGGCGATCTGACATTGACTGCAGGGCAGTTCATTACTTCCGGTATTACTAGTATTAATATGTCGGGGGGTAACTGGACCAACAATGGCGGAACATTTACACCCGGTGGTAGTACAGTTGTCTTTAATGGAACATCCAATCAGGAAATAGGAGGTACAACATCAGCCGAACAGCTATTTGCTAACATCACCATGAATAAGGCAAGTGGTTCCTTGACGTTCGCAACTGATAAGAAAATTAATGTCTCTGGTAATCTCGCACTTACTCAGGGAAGCTTTGTTCCTGCAGCCGGTACTACTGTAGCCTTTGATAAATCAGGTAATCAAAATATTCCTGTTGCAGATTATTATCACCTGAAACTAAGTAATGGTGGTACAAAGGTTCTTGCCAATAATACGGCTGTTGCCGGAGATTTGATTGTAGAAAATCCGAGTGGAGGAGGTGCGACTACTGTTACTCCTGGAAATGTGATAAAGTTCAATGGTAATAATAACCAAAATATTGCGGGTCTTGACTTCAAAAAAGTAGAGATCAGCGGTACGGGTGGATTTACCAAACGCTTCACTTCAAATGCTAGTATCGATGATGCGATGACTTTTGAAGGTGGTACAGGTACGGTTGATTTGGATGGTGCATCAAACAACTTGTTGTTTACTGTTAAATCAACGGCATCTGCTACAGCCAGAGTTGGAAATATTGGTAGCTGGTCTGTGACTGGTAAGGCAGTTGTAGAACGCTATGTGCCTTCTCAGCGTAAATGGCGTTTAATCAGCGTACCAACGGTGCCGGGTGAAACACTTCGTCAAGCACTAACTCGTCAGATCGACGGATCTTATCCAAATCCTGTCTGCTTTACAGCGGATGCACAGGCGGGTAGTGGTACATTGATTACCGGTCATAGTATGAGCTCCTGTACGAATGCAACTAGTGTAGGCTTTGATCATCTAGTCAGCGGGGGCGCTTCATCCATACGTTTCTACAATAGCGGAGCAAGCAATCCATGGAACAGTGCCACCAGTACGCCAAATGTATTGGCTGCGCCAACACAAAGCGGTTATCTGGCATTTATTCGCGGTGATCGTCAAACACTCAATTCAGGAAGCAGTGTGACAACACTTCGTCCTAAAGGTGATTTGATTCAGGGTAATTATAATATCCCATACAGTAGTAGCTTCTTTGTATTGGGTAATCCATATGCATCACCTATCAGTTTTGAATCTTTGTATGAGTTTGGTGTTGAAAATGGTAATGCAACTAAGATCAAGCGTACATTCTGGATATGGGATGCTAACCTCACCAACAGTACTGGTGGTGTGGGTGGTTATAGAGTAGTTGCTCCAAATGATGAAAATGTAGAAAATCCAAGTTACACAGTTACGCCTGCTCTTCCGGGTGGTACAACAATTAACGACTTCCTGATGATCAATTCTGGTCAGGCAATCCTGGTGGAAAGAAGAGCATCGTCTGGTGCAGGAAACGTAGTCGTGAAAGAATCTCATAAACTGGGCAATAATGGTAATCTTTTAAACTTAAGGACCTCAAGTACGGACGTGGCAAAGATCAAAGTGGATATGTATCGCGCCAATGGCAGCACACTGGAAATGCCGATGGATGGGGTAGTAGCCCGTTTTGCAGACTGGTATGATGCTGAACCTACTGATATCTACGATGTGTATAAGAATAACCAGTTCGAGGAGAATCTGAGTCTCGTTCGTAAAGATGCCGGCAATGTGAGCAGATATCTGAGCATAGAAAGCCGCCCTGCGCCTACGGCTAACGATACCATCTTCATGCCGTTCTATCAGATGTCGAACAGAGGATATGCCCTCAAGTTCAATGCTGAGAATATGGCGTCTGCTGGATTGAATGCCTATCTGCAGGATCAGTTCACGGCAACAGAAAGAGAAGTGCCGCTGAATGGTTCTGACATGATCTATCCGTTCTCCGTAACATCTGATGCAAATAGTAAGGCATTGACACGTTTCCGTATCGTATTCCGTCCTACGGTTATCACAGATGTTGTTGACTGGATGAGTGATAAAGGCATCAGCATCTATCCGAACCCGGTGGTAAAAGGAACCGATGTTCAGGTGCAGTTCCGCAACAGCAAGTCAGGTAAGTATGATGTGACCATCTACTCACTCACCGGTATTCGCATATTGCAAACACAAGTGGTTCATCCGGGCGGTTCTTCCGTACAGAAAACAACCATGCCTGCTGAACTCGCTTCCGGTACCTACATCATGGAGTTCACATCTCCAAATGGTGATAGCGGTAAGACAAAGTTGATTGTGCAGTAAGAAGAAACATTTCAGCATATGCATCAGGCCCCCGAAATATCGGGGGCTTGGTGTTTAAATAGAGTTGTCATGGTGTCGAGTTGTCGAGGTATCGGTGAGTTCGTTATAATGCGACTATATTATTAAGTCGAATTAAGTAAGAAGCGTTGGCAAGGCAAAACGCGCGGAGCGATCGGGTTTGCCTTGATCTTTCTTTGGTTACTTTCTTTGTATTAAGACAAAGAAAGTAACAATAAAATACATGTTGTGAATGATGCCCTCCCCCTAACTCCCCCTCCAGAGGGGGATACATTCTAATAGTAACTTACAACATCCAACATCCAATCCAACCTTTTCTTTACCTTCGTCTCCTTAATCAATTTTCTTCTTCATGTCTGCACATCCATCCAGACCCATCGTCATGAGTGGGATACGCCCCACGGGTTTTCTGCACCTCGGAAATTATTTCGGAGCCATGCGAAATTATGTGGCCATGCAAGAGCAGTATGAATGTTATTTCATGGTGGCCGACTGGCATTCGCTGACGACACATCCCGATACCAAAGAACTCAAAGAAAATGTACATACGGTTTTAGCGGAAAATATTGCCTGCGGACTCGATCCTGAAAAAGCTACTTTCTATTGCCAGAGCCATATCCGCGAAACGGCTGAACTATATCTGTATCTGAATATGCTCGCCTATATGGGAGAGTTGGAGAAAACAACTACTTTTAAAGATAAAGCGCGTCAGCAGCCCGATAATGTAAATGCAGGGTTATTAACCTATCCAGTATTACAAACAGCGGATATTATCATTCACCGTGCCCGGTTTGTTCCGGTAGGAAAGGATCAGGAACAGCATCTGGAAATGGCCAGAAATTTCGTGAAACGATTCAATCATCGTTATGGCGATGTGTTTCCCGAGCCGGTGGCCTTTAATTTCGGAACAGAGTTGGTAAAAGTGCCTTCCCTGGATGGAACAGGAAAGATGAGTAAGAGTGAAAATCAGAATGCTACTTTATATCTGGCAGACAGTGACGAGGTGATCCGAAAAAAGATCATGAAAGCCAAAACCGATCAGGGGCCGACCGAGCCGAATATGCCTAAGCCGGATTATATTGAAAATATATTTGCCTTGATGAAGTTAGTCAGTGAAGCCTCTGTTATTCAGCATTTTGAAGAGGCTTACAACAACTGCAGTATTCGGTACGGCGATATGAAAAAGCAGCTGGCAGAAGATATGGTTCGTTTTATTACGCCCATACGAGAGAAAGCAACGGCGATCAAATCTGATTCGGATTATCTTGAAAAAGTGATGAAAGAAGGTGCCGAAAAAGCCAATATCAGTGCCGCTAAAACGATGGCGCTGGTTAGGGAAGCCATAGGGCTGAAGTATTATTAAAAAAAGAGTGGATGAGTGATTGCCGTTCGGTAAAGATTCTTTACTTTGAACGGAATTTTGAATAGTAAGTAAGTACAGGATTTATGCCAAAACTAAAAAAGCCAAAACATATTGCCATTGCAGGCAATATTGGTGCAGGGAAGACGACGCTCACCGAAATGCTGAGCAAACATTACAAGTGGATTCCTCAGTTTGAAGATGTGGATCATAATCCTTACCTCAACGATTTTTATGAGGATATGCCGCGCTGGAGTTTTAATCTGCAGATTTATTTCTTGAATACTCGTTTAAATCAGGTGCTCGATATTCAGCGGGGAACTGAGACCGTTATACAGGATCGTACCATCTTTGAAGATGCGCATATTTTCGCGCCCAATCTATATGAGATGGGGCTGATGGGGAAGCGTGATTTTGATAATTATTTTTCTTTCTTTGCCACACTTAAAACAATGGTGTCGCCGCCTGATCTATTGATCTATCTGAAGGCTTCTGTGCCTACACTGGTAGCACAGATTCAAAAGCGGGGGAGGGAGTATGAAGAGAATATCCGCCTGGACTATCTCAAACGCCTAAATGAATATTACAATAAATGGATCGATAATTATAAAGAAGGAAATCTGCTGGTGATCGATTGCGATGTCAATAAATTTGCCGAAAGGGAAGAGGATTTCGGTGAGATTATTCGTAAAGTTGATGCTCAGCTATATGGGTTATTTTGATTTATATTTCGAAACGAGAAAAGATCGCTTCCATTTTTTTGTGGTTTAGTCCTGCTTCTTTATTTTTGCAACCCAATCGTTCTTTTACAAGCGGAAGTAGCTCATTTGGTAGAGCACGACCTTGCCAAGGTCGGGGTGGCCGGTTCGAGCCCGGTCTTCCGCTCAGAATCCCGCAAAGGCGGGATTTTTTTTAGCAGTTCATTTCTGCTGTTTTATTTATTGCCCCGGTGGTGGAATTGGTAGACACGCAGGACTTAAAATCCTGTGACCCGCAACGGTCGTAACGGTTCAACTCCGTTCCGGGGCACTTATATAATTTTTGCTAACTTCTATTAATTTTCTGACACCACGACAACATGACAACGACCCGAAACGAAACGATTTGGGGCAAGACAACAATGATAACGCAGATTTATACCCTCCTGTAATCCGCCCTCCAGGATTTAATAGCCTGTTTGATTTCTTTAGTTCCTAAGTTATCTTTCACGGCTTGCTCAGCGAGTGCAGCAAATTCGTCATCAGAAACAAATCGTAAGGCCACAATTTGTTTGGTGGATAAACGATTATCCAAAGGTTTTCCGGTGAGGAGGAAATGACGGAAATTTTCTTCTGTACGTATCACTCTGTCCTGCACTTTCAATGTATATAATCTCACTAATGCAATAGTGCAGAAAAGAAGAATGAAGCCGAGACATATCAGGAAAGAATCCAGGTGATGTTCAGGAGAAGCATTTGCCAGTCGTATTCCGCTATATATCAAACCGAATAATCCGACGGGCAATAGGAAATAATGATAAAGCGGATGAAAGCGGACATGATTTTTGTAGTTCTGCTGTGACATATCAAATAAATTAATAATTAAGAATCAACTCCACCCGTCTGTTCTGTGCTCTTCCTTCTTCCGTATTATTATCAGCAATGGGTTTTGAATCTCCGAAACCTTTGGATGTTAGTCTTTCAGCACTGATCCCTTGTTGTTTGAAATAATTAGCCACAGCCAATGAGCGCTTCTCGCTCCACATGAGATTACGCTCGTGCGTACCACGATTATCGGCATGAGCTTCGATATTCAATTTAAGCGATGTGTCACGCTTTAAAATTTCAACGACTTCATTCAATGCTTTTTTAGATGATTCAAGTAACTCATCACTCGCAAATCGGAACAGAATATTACGCGCTGCATAGCTCACTTTATCTTTTACTTCACGCGTAATTTCCGGACATCCTCGTAGTGCATTAATGCCTGCCAGATCCGGACACTCATCATCTTTATCGGCAATACCATCAAAATCCCTGTCGGGGCAACCATTTAGTTTGCCTGCAATATTTACGCAAGAGTCAATTTCATCATTAAATCCATCATCGTCTGTATCCGGTATCGGACAGCCCTGATAACGAGCCAGTCCCGCTATATCCGGACATCGATCATCTTTGTTGGCAATAAGGTCATTGTCTATATCCGGACAGCCCTGCAGAAGTCCCTTTTCATTGGGACAAAGATCCAGTGAGTCAACAATACCATCTTCGTCGGTATCCTTTGGTTTTACAATAACAGTGGGCATAACAGGGCGCTCAAATAACTTTTTCATTTTCGCACGGGGTGCAGACTGAGCAAAACCCAATGAATAGAACATATAATGTTTGGTAATACCGGCCGTTAAAGGCTGTCTGATCTGAGCTTGTAAAAGGAGACGGAAACCTTCGGGGAAATAGTAGGAGATACCTGTGCCACCGGGAGCATACACAGCGAAATTGTTGGAGAAAAGTCCCAGCCCGACACCGGCACTCAGGAATACATTCAATGGATTTTCTTCTCTGAAAGCGTAAATATGAAATATCCCGTCGAGCTGATTGGTAAATGCGGCCGCACCTAATTGATCATCTTTTATAAAGAGTGGCGTGAAATTAGAAAACGTGCCATGGAAACCTGCCGAGAATCTTATTTTCTTTTTTAAAGATTTCCAGTATTGGATGCCGAAGCCGTAAGAATATTCTTTACCATCCGGATTTTTGAGACCGGATTCAGATGGAGGGTAAATTGAATTCGTGATATGATAAGAGAGGAAGTCCTTTTTATTTTTTAATACCTGAGCCTGAGAAAATAGACCAAGAAAAAGAACAGTGATAAGCAGCCCGATATGTTTACCGATCATTTATGTTGGTTTAAATCATTAAATCAGGAATGGATTACCAGCGTTTTTGATACCCTCCGCCACCACCGCTTCGGGAACCTCCTCCGCCTCCATATCCACCACCTCTCGATCCACCACCACCATAACCGCCTCCGCGATTACCACCGCCGCCACCGCCGCCCGGACGATCATCAGCAGCTTTTACAACCAAAGGTTTCTTGCTTCTTCCCAAGTGAATATCGTTAAGTAATTCGATGGCCTGTTTGCCATCTTCTTCATTTTCCATAGAAACAAATCCGAAGCCTCTGCTTTTACCGGTTTCGCGATCAATGGCAATTTTGGCGGATTTTACCGGTCCGAATTTTTCAAAGATTTCTTCCAGTTCAGCGTCATCAACATCATAGGGCAGACCGGCAACAAATAAATTCATAAAGATAGTTTGCGGTAAAATTAAAGATTAATATTCAAATGATGACTCTAAAAATGATAAGGTCAAAAGAATGTATCCCCCTGATTGAGGGGGATCTAGGGGGAGGTCATAATTCACCATATCGATAAATTATTTCAAAAAAAATTTTATAAAATTTGCTTAAGCTAAATATTTTAGTAATTTAGCGCCAATAAAATTAGCAATCATGTCAACGGTTAATCAAAATCTCAAATATCTGCGTAAGCTGCGCGGATGGACACAGGAAGAATTTGCTCAGAAAATTGGTATCAAAAGATCTCTATTGGGAGCCTATGAAGAAGAGCGGGCTGAACCGAATTATGAAGTGCTTGAAACTGTAAGTGATATTTTTAAGGTAACTATTGATGACCTGCTTCGAAAAGATCTGTCGGAAACAAAAGGTTCCTATATCGCTAAAAGACGTCAGATGAAAATGATGGCAGACACGAATGTCATTCATTTTGTCCCAGTAAAAGCAGCAGCTGGTTATCTGAACGGTTATGCTGATCCGGATTTCCTCGATGAACTGAACACCTTCACCTTACCGATGCTTACGGGTGGTTCTTACCGCGCTTTTGAGATACTGGGCGACAGTATGCTGCCCACTCCCAGCGGCAGTGTGATCATCGGGGAAAAAGTGGAAAATCTCGATGATGTAAAAAATAATAATCCCTATGTGGTGCTCAGTAAATCAGAAGGGATCGTTTATAAACGTATCGTAAAAAATAACCGACAGAAGAATAAGCTCACCTTAGAAAGCGATAATCCGGTCTATCAGCCTTACAATGTCAATGCTGAAGATCTTCTTGAAATTTGGAGTGCGCAGCTGGTAATCACCAAAGTGAATCAGATGCAGCGCTGGGATATGGGTAATCTTGCTTCCATGGTCAGTAGTCTGCAGTCGCAGGTGAATTCGCTGAAAAAGAAAGTGAATTAGGAATCATTAATAATTAGTAATAATTCTCAGAATTCATGATAACGTGATACCATGATATCTTGATGTGCTGATACCTAGACGTCTTAAAGCCATTTCTTTGCCTCAGCTTTTAAATTTCTTCTTCACCACATCATACAACTGTATGGCATCCGGTGTCAGTTTTAAAAGAAAAATACCGGGTATGAAAATCATTGCAAAAATGGTTGTTCGTACGAACATCCCGAACCATCCATCCATAAGCTGTCCGGCATAACGGGCAATAAGAAAACCAAGTATAGCAACTATAACACTCAGTAAAGTTTTAAAGCTAAATGGCTGAAGTTTGAATTTCTTCCATAAGAATAAAAACCGTGTCAGATTATACACACTGAATGAAATCAAATTGGCATAGGCACTACCGATGATTCCCATTTGTTTGATCAACAGATAATTTAATGGCAGAAATAAAATAATCAAAATGACGCCTGTTAAAAATTCAAATCTCCATTGGACAGATGTACTGATGATCTGAGAATTGATGCCGGTTCCAGCATCAATTAGCTTGGTAATACCCAGAATAAAGATGACTTCAATTCCTGCCTGATATGATGACTGAATATTCAATATATGAAATGCTTCATGAATATTTAGCCAGATAGAAATAAAAATGAATAAACCGGTCAATAATAGATTGATCGATGACCGGCTGTAAAGCCTTTGTATTTCCGTCAGATTTTTATTTTTCCAGGCAAGAGACAAAACAGGGATGGTGACTGCAATGATGCTGCGCTGAGGTACCTGAATTAAATTGGCAATATAAGTGGCCAGGTTATATACGCCGGCATCATGAATGCCTTTTTCGCTGATACTGGCAATTATGATACTGTCGGCTACCTGGGATAGGATCAATATGATGGAGCCACCATATACATAAGCGGAAAGACTAAGTATTTTACCCTTAAACTTATGCGTGATGCGGCTGAAAGAAAAATGAATGGGCAACATGCCTTTCCTTCTTAGTGTCCATCCCAAAATGAAAGCAATGATCAGGAATTGAAAAGAGAAGAGTTGAATAAACTGATCAAAATCCAACAAGCCTGAAAAATATCCCAGGATTAAAATCAGTGTCAGAAAACGCATAATGGTTTCTCTCAGGAAATTTGGGATGACGGGCTGTTGATAAGTGAAGGAAATGCTTTCCATGATATTAAACATCAAAATCCCGAAACCAAAAACAAAGACCCAGGGATAATAATCGACCAATAAAACCGATCGCTCACTGTATTTACGAATGATCAATGGCTCAAAAAAATATCCGGCTATAACCACCAGTAAAAATCCGACACATACCACAACAATTGACCATGTGTACAAATCGTTTTTCTCAGCCGGAAGATATTGACGGTAGTAGGGAAAAAATTTATAGATAACGGATGTTACGCCTAAACTGGCCACGGCAAACATCAGTGTGCCAATATCAAAAAAAAGTCTGGTAAGTCCGTATTCGGCAGGACTAAAACTCAGATGACCGGATTTGATAAACAGCCAGGTGTTGACAAATCCAATCAAAAAGCCAATATAGATGACTACACCGGATATAATGGCTTGCTTTCTGATCTGACCCATAGTCGCCCGAAGTTATTGGTTTACTTTTTTATATTCAACATAAAAATTGGTATCCCATAATTGATTGATGTTAACCGAATCGGGAAATTTAACCACTATAGACTGCCATTCCTTGCTCGGCTGCACCCATGAAAAGATATCTTTTTGTATGGGCATTTTTATTTTCATATCAAACTGATCAATACAATTCGACCAGCGATAATATAATTTTTGAGAGCTTCCGTCTTTTCCCAATTTATAATCCAGTGACGGTATCTGTGTAGTTCTTAAGTACTGATCAAAAATATTTTGCAAAGGCATGCCAAGGAATTTTGACATGAATGTTTCTATTTCCTGTGTCGTTACCGTTGAATGTCTGTACAGTGTATTCATACTGATCAGCATGGCCCTGAAAAGACTGTCATTGTCAGTGAGCTGACGGATGGTGTGCAGCATATTGCTGGCCTTGTAATACATATCACCACTACCTTCTTTATTAACATGATATGGGCCAATAACAGGTTTGTCATTTTGCACATTACCCCTCAGTCCGATAATATATTCATTGGCGGAAGGCTTGTCATAAAAATAATTCATATACAGGCATTCCGAGTAATTCGTGAATCCTTCATGTACCCACATATCAGCCACATCTCTCGTGGTGATATTATTTCCAAACCACTCATGTCCACTTTCATGCACCAGAATAAAATCCCATTTTAATCCTTGACCTGTTTTACTCAGATCTTTCCCCTGATAGCCGTTTTTAAATTCATTTCCATAGGCAATTGCACTTTGATGCTCCATGCCGAGATATGGAGTTTCTACGATTTTGTATCCGTCTTCGTAAAAGGGATATGCTCCGAACCAGTACTCAAAAGCACGAAGCATTGGTTTTGTTTGTACGAATTGGGCTTTTGCCTTTTCCAGATTTTTTTCTAAAACATAATAATCCAGTGTAAGTATTTCATTGATTCCATAAAATGTGTCCTGCCAGTGTGCATATTTGCCGATATTCATGGTAAGATTGTAGGAATTAATGGGATTGCTTATGTGCCAGGACCAAGTTTTGGTTTTATCATTATTGGTGGTCACAGATCTTAATCTGCCGTTGGAAATATTCATCAGTGTATCAGGAGCCGTAATATGAATGGTTGCACTGTCCGGCTTATCACTTTGATGATCTTTGCACGGCCACCAGGAACTCGCACCTAATCCTTGACAAGCCGTTCCGATCCAGGGATTTCCACCTTCATCTTTTTTCCAGACAATGCCTCCGTCCCATGGGGGATGCAGCGCCGGTTTAGGCACACCTTCAAAAAATATCAGCACATCATGTTGTTCCTTCTTTTTTAATTTTTCAGGAACTTTCAGATACCAGACATTACCTTCATTGCGATAACGAATTGGTTTATTATCAAATAAAACCTGATCAATCATCAAAGGTTCCTGTAAGTCAATTTGCATCGTTCCGGAGGAATTATCGATCACGGTAAAGCTGATCTTATTCGATCCCTTGATGCTGAATCTGCTGATATCAGGCCGAAGCTTCAGGTCATAATGATTTACATCCCACCATTTTCGATGCTTACCAACCATGCCACGTAGCGTGTCTTGTCGGGTATGTTTGTCTTTATTGGACAACAGCTGCGCATTAGCCCTGAACAGATAGGCCGTTATCAAAAGAAGGATAAATAAGAATAACTGTTTCAAATGCAGCATTTAATTTATATATAAATTTATAGCATAAACAGGATGAAATATCATTTTATTACCTTGACGTTTTCATTTGTATTGATTACATATCTTGTTTTCAATATTTCCGGCTTTAGTTCAAATAGGCGGGACTCGAAACTTGTTTTCTCCTATAACGAATCATCTGGTATCAGTTCACTGGATCCTGCTTTTGCCAAAAATCAATCCAATATATGGGCTGTTCATCAGATCTTCAATACACTGGTTGAGACAGATCATCATGCAAACATCATCCCCTCGTTAGCAAAGCGCTGGTATTTGTCAGAAAACAATAAAGAGTTTTTTTTTATTTTAAGAGATGATATTTTCTTTCATGATCATCCTGCATTTCAACATGGCAAAGGAAGAAAAATGAATGCGGCTGATGTCGTATATAGTTTTCAACGACTCATCAATCCCAAGATTGCCAGTCCGGGTGCCTGGATCTTTCAGAACAGAATAGATGCCATCAAACCATTTGAGGCTTTGAATGATTCTTTATTTGTTCTTCGTTTAAGCAAGCCATTTGTTCAGATGATTGGAGTCTTATCTAATCCATATTGTTCTATTGTTCCGAAAGAAGTCATTGAGTATGAGGAAGCGGATTTTCGCTCAAGACCCTGCGGAACCGGTCCGTTTGTTTTTTTTAAATGGAAAGAAGGGGAGGACCTGATCTTAAAACGCAATCCGTTCTATTTTGAAAAAGACGAGACAGGTCAATCGCTTCCTTATCTGGAAGGCATCCGAATCTCATTTATCAATAATAAAGCAACTGAATTTCTTGAGTTCAGGCAGGGTAAATTTGATTTTGTGAACGATATTGATCCCAGCTTTAAAGATGATTTGCTCTCAAAAGCAGGAAAACTGAGAAAAGAATGGGAGGGGAAACTGATGCTGCATAAAAGTCCTTATCTCAATACTGAGTATCTGGGAATTTTACAGAAAAAATCCGGTGTTTCTTTGCAGCGTCCGTTAACCAATAAATGGATTAGAAAAGCCATTCACCATGCTATTGATCGTCGTAAACTCATCCTCTATCTGCGAAATTCAATCGGCTATCCCGCAGACCAAGGTTTTGTTCCCCCCGTTTTATTAAATACTCAATCTCCTTCTAACTATGGATATGCTTATAATCCTGAGGTAGCAAGATCTTTTATTAAGCTGGCAGGTTATTCAGAAAAAAATCCTGTTCCGGAGATCAGATTGACGACCGTATCAACCTATGCAGATCTGGCTTCCTATATTTCCGGGGAGTTGAAAAAAGTAGGCATTACACTCAACATAGATGTAGTACCGAAGAGTTTGCTGCTGACGCAAATGGCCGGTAACCGGATTGAATTTTTCCGCGGTAGCTGGATAGCTGATTATCCGGATGCCGAAAATTTTCTCAGCGTTTTCTATTCAAAGAATCCTTCTCCGCCGAATTATACCAGGTATAGTAATCCAATGTTCGATGAATGGTATGAAACTGCCTTAATGGAGGATAATAATGAACAGCGATTACGATTATACATGAAGTTGGATAGTCTTGTCACGGACGATGCTCCTGTTATCCCTTTATGGTATGATCAAGTCATACACCTGGTACAGCCGAATATTAAAGAATTCGAACCCCATCCGCTGAATTTACTGGAGTTGAGAAGGGTAAAAAAGTTGTAAGTTTTAGGTTGTAGGTTGTATATAACTCAATTATTAATTATTAATTATTAATTACTAATTAATTAATTCTTCCTCAATTTATTCTTGAAAATCTTCTCAAACTTCTCCACTTTAGGTTGCACCACATACGTACAATATGGGTTCGCATTTTTATTGAGATTGAAGTAGTCCTGATGATAATTCTCCGCTTCAAAATAATTATGATAGGGCTCTACCGCCGTAACGATCGGCTGACTGAAAATACCACTTGCATCCAGTTCTTTTTTATAATGGGAAGCTTTCTCTTTTTGTTCGTCATTATGATAAAAGACGAC
>Ga0315906_10003037_pt1 | contig 22586 bp, 16 predicted proteins | sample LakEriMetagenome_4_FD_203526 | JGI IMG/M metagenome (GOLD analysis project Ga0315906, IMG submission 203526) | Freshwater fungal communities from buoy surface, Lake Erie, Ohio, United States - Buoy 2 MA122 | ecosystem: Environmental > Aquatic > Freshwater > Lake > Lake biofilm | place: USA...
CGAGCGTGAACTACCTCGAGCTCCTCGCGATGGAGCCGCTCGCGGTCGGCCAGGGCGAGCCGCTCAAGCTGCAGATGCTCGACTTCCTCGACGCGGTCCGCAACAACCGCCGACCGCTCGTGAACGCAGAGGACGGCTTCGCCGCCGTCCGCACCGCCGAGCGCATCGTCGCCGCCGCGCGCGCCGCGGGCGCGCGGATGGTCTGAACGGCGGAGGCCGGCCGGAGGAATCCACCATGGCGAAGATCGAGTTCGCGTCCGACAGCCCCGCCGAGTGCGACGTCGCCGTGATCGGAGGCGGATTCGCCGGGCTCATGACGCTCGCGCGCCTCGCGCAGGCGGCGCCGAACTGCCAGTTCGCCGTGTTCGAGCGCAAGCCGCGCAAGGCGCCGGGCATCGCGTACGGAGCCTGCGATGGCGAGCATCTGCTCAACGTGCCGGCGGCGCGGATGGGCGCCTTCGCCGAGCAGCCGTCGGGATTCCTCGAGTGGCTCGGGCGCGAGTTTCCCGGCCGGTATCGCGCGGACGACTTCGTCCCTCGCGCCCTCTTCGGGCGCTACCTGCTCGAGAACGTCGGCGGCGCGCTCGACGGCACGAGGGCGTGCGCCGCGTTCGTGCGCGACGCCGTCGTGCACATCGAGCCGCTCGACCAGAAGCTCGGGCAGAAGTTCGAACTGCTGCTCGCCTCGGGAGGCACCGTCCTCGCCCGCGGGATCGTGCTCGCGCCCGGCCTTCCTCCGGCCCGCGCGCCGTGGCGCGCGGTCGATCAGGGCGTCGCCCGCGGCCTGCTTCTCCAGGACCCGTGGGATCAGGGCGCGCTCGATGCGGTGCCGCCCGGCGGCGACGTCGTGCTCGTCGGTAGCGGTCTGACCGCGATCGACATGGTGATGGGCCTGCGCCGCCGCGGGCATCGCGGGAAGATCACGCTCATCTCGCGCGGCGGACGCCTGCCGCTTCCGCACGCCGCGTCGCATGGTTCGCCCATCGTCTTCGACCCCGCCGAGCTCTCGCGCGGGGTGCTGCCCGCGTTTCGCGCCGTGCGCCGCGCCGCGCGCGAGCTCCTGCGCGAGGACCATGCCTGGCAGGCCGCGCTCGATGGCGTGCGCCCGCATGTGAGCGCCGTCTGGCGCGCCTGGAGTGCCGCCGATCGCGCGTACTTCCTGCGGCGCCTGCGTCCCTTCTGGGAGATCCACCGTCATCGCGCGCCGGCGCATCTGCTCGATGCCATCGAGCGCGAGCGCGCGGCGGGCACCATCGAGATCATTGCCGGCGAGATTCACTCGCTTTCCGCCGCGGGCGAAGGGCAGGTCGAGATCGTCGCACGCACCGCCCGGAGTTCCTTCCGGGCGCTGCGGGCGGTGCGCCTCGTGAACTGCGCCGGACCGTCGATGTCGATCGCCGAGACGCTCGACCCGCTCCTCGGCTCGATGCTGCGCATGGGTCTCGCGTCGAGCGATGCGCTCGGGCTCGGGCTGCGGACGGACGCGGAAGGACGCCTCATCGGCGCCGATGGAACCGTGCAGTCGCGCATTCGCCTGATCGGCGCCCTGCGCCGCGGCGACCTCTGGGAGACCACGGCCGTGCCCGAGCTGCGGGCGCAGGCCGCCGTCATCGCCGCGAGCCTCGCCCAGGAGCTCGGCTGCGGTGCGGGGAGGCTCGCGTCGCCGGAATCCGCGTCGGACACCGCCCCGCACGGCGCGGTCGGAGGTTGTGCGTGACGGCGGCCGTCGCTGCGAAGGCCACCTCGTGCGAGCGGCTCTGGATCGGCTCGCATCTCTCGACCGCGGGCGCGCTGCGCGCCGCGATCGACGAGGCCGTATCGTTCCGCTTCGGCGCGGTGCAGGTCTTCACCCGCAACCAGCGGCAGTGGACGCCGAAGCCGCTCGCGAAGGACGAGATCGCCGATTTCCACGCCGCGCGCCGGGGCACGGCGTTCGAGGACGGCCGACGGATCGTCAGCCACAACAGCTACCTCGTGAACCTCGCGTCGCCCGACGCGACCAACCTCGCGAAGTCGCTCGCCTGCGAGCGCGCCGAGCTCGAGCGCTGCGAGGCGCTCGGCATCCCGGTTTCGGTCGCGCACCCCGGCGCCCATCTCGGCGCCGCGCGCAAGCCGAAGGATCCGAACGACCTCGACGCCGAGCCGACCGCGGACGAACTCGCCGGCCTCAAGCGGATCGCGAAGGCGATCGACGGGCTGCATCGCGAGCTCAAGGGCTACCGCGTCCGCATCGCGCTCGAGACGACGACCGGCACCGGCACCAACCTCGGCTACGCCTTCCACCACCTCGCCCGCATCCGCGGGCTCGTGAAGGAGCCCGAGCGCGTCGCCTACTGCATCGACACCTGCCATGTCTTCGCCGCGGGATACGACGTCTCGACCCCGGCTCGGGCGAAGGCGGTCCTCGAGCGCTTCGACCGCGAGGCCGGACTCGCGCATGTCGCCGCGATCCACGTCAACGATTCCGAGGCGCCGTTCGCGTCGCGCAAGGACCGTCACGCCCACATCGGCGCCGGACATTGCGGCGACGCGTGGTTCCGGGCGGTCCTGCGGCATCCCGCGTTCGCGGAGGTCCCCAAGGTGCTCGAGACGGAGAAGGGCGACGCGCCCGGCGGGCGACCGTGGGACGCCGAGAACGCCGATCGGCTCGTGAAGCTCGCTTGATCGGAGCGATTCCGTATCGGGTTGGAATCACCTCTTTGAACCGCGCGCCCGGCTCCGGCGTTCTCTCGGACCGCGCGATTGCAGCGCCTCGCCCCGAAGACCCGATGGAAGAGCCGCATGTTGCGTTCCGAGAACGACTTCCCGCTCAGGCTGATGGCGCACACCCGGGGCACGCGATCCGTCGGAGCGCTCCTCCTCGGCATGGCGACGCTCGCCCTCCCGCTCGGTTGCGCCACGCGCAGCCCGGTCCCGCAGGAAGACGGAGCCTCGGCCGCGTCCGGGCAGCGGCTGACCCAGAAGCCGCTCGTCCTTCGGATCGAGCCTTCCGAACGCGAATCCGGTCGCCTCGCGACCGCCGGCGAAGCCGCTGCGCGCGAGGACTACGACCTCGCGCTGCGCATCTTCCGTGAGCTTCTCCAGGAGAACCCGACCCTCGCCGACGCCTACACCGGCATGGGCTCGGTGCTCGAGCAGCAGGGCGAGATCGAGCGCGCGGAACCGGCCTACGCCCGCGCCGCGGCGCTCAACCCCGAGGACTTCGCCGCGCAATCCGGCCACGGCCGCGTGCTCGAGGCGCTCGGCCGCACGCGCGAGGCGATGCGCGCCGTCCAGCGCGCGCTCGCGATCCGGCCGCGCGATCTCGACGCGAACGTGGCGATGTCGCGGCTGCTGCTCGCGACCCAGCAGGCCGACGCCGCCGTCAACTTCGCCGAGCGCGCCGTCGAGGCCGACCCGCAGAGCGGCCGCGCGCACCTGATCCTCGCCCGCGCCTACTCGGTCGCCGGCCGCAGCGCCGACTCGATCCGCAGCTACGAGACCGCCTGCGAGCTCATCGAGCCGCCGGTCGAGGTGATGTTCGCCCTGATCAACGCCTACGCCGAGGCCAAGCGCTATCGCGAGGCCGCGAATGCCGCCGAAGCGCTGACGAAGACGGCCCCGAGCGCCGCGGCCTACGAGCGCCTCGGCTGGTCGCTCTTCCGCCTGAACGAGTTCAAGCCCTCGGACGACGCCTACCGGAAGTCGATCGAGCTCGACCCCGAGTACTGGCCGGCCCTCAACGGCGTCGGCGTCAACGCGCTCAACGCGTGGATCCGCGGCGGCCGCCGTCCCGACGATCCGCTGCGCGCCGAGGCGCGCGCCATGCTGCAGCGATCGCTGCGCTCGAACGGCGACCAGCCGAAGGTCGGCGCGCTGCTCCTCAAGTACAACCTGTGAACGCGGTCTCGGCCGTCAGGCGTCGAGCTTCGTCTGCCACGCGGCGGGAACATCGCCGTAGGTGGCCACGATCTTCGACCGGATGCCGCCGCGACCCTTCCAGTCGGTGATCAGCTGCATCCACCGCGGGCTCATCGCCTCGGCGAGGTCGTCGCGCATGCGGTTGGTGACCGCCTCGTAGAAGATCCCGGCGTTGCGGAAACTCTGGTAGTAGAGCTTCAGGCTCTTCAGCTCGACGCAGACCGCCGCGGGCTGGTAGCGCAGGATCACATGCCCGAAGTCCGGGTGGCCGGTCTTCGGGCACACCGAGGTGAACTCCTCGCTGACATGCTCGATGACGAAGGGCTGGTCGGTCGGCGAGTCGAAGAACTCGAGGAGCGACGGATCGATCGGCGAGGAGTCAGGCATGGGGCGCGATGGTAGCGAGGCCGCGGACCGGCGGCCAAAAAGCAGCCGAACGCGCCTTTCGACGCGTCCGGCCGTGATTTCGAAGGTGTTTGCTGCCGTCTGCCGCGGTTCAGCGGCGGCGGCGGGCGGCGAGCCCGGCGAGGCCGAGCAGCGCGATCGCGCCCGGAGCCGGGATCGGGCCCGAGTGGACGATGATGTTGTCGATGCGGTTGGTGCCGCCGGTCGCCACCGTCGAGAGGTTGACGAAGCGGAAGGTCAGGCTCGCCTGCTCGTCGGCGCCGGCGATGCTCGCGATCGTCGTCGTGAAGGCGCTCTGCACGCCGTTCACGACCGACCACGCGAGCGTGCCCGTTCCGGCGAGACCGGCCTGAATCACGGTGTAGCTCGCGAGGATGGTGGTGAAGTTCGTGCCGTCGGTGCTCATGTCGACGCGGAAGTTCGACGGACCGGTGCTCGAGCGGGTCTGGTCCCACGCGAGGTAGATGTCGCTGAAGCCGACGGTCGAGACGGAGACCTGGTAGTAGTCGCCGACCGACCAGTTGTTGCTCGAGAGCGCGTAGGTCGAGCCGTTGCCAGCCGGGGTCGACCACGTGGTCGCGGCGAGGGCGTGGAAGCCGCTGAGCGCGGTTCCGACGGTCGCGTCGCCGAGGTCGGCGATGCCGTAGGTGTAGTTGCTGCCGGTGGTCGCCGGGGAAGCGGGGATGACCGTGTTCATCGACCAGCCGGCAACGATGCCGGCGGAAGCGGAGGCGGACGCGACAAGAACCGCGACCGCCGCGAGCATGGACTGCTTCGTCATCTCAGACTCCTGATTGTGCTGCGTTGAGGGAAGGGGACTGGAGGGGACATGTGCTGCCGGCGCGTAGGAGCGCGACGAGAGCCACAGCCCGACGGAGAGGGATCCGCCGAGCGTTCCAAGTGTGCCTCAGGAATGGCGCGGGGGAAGCGTGTCGCGTCGGTTTCGCGCAACGCAAACAAAGGCTCGCAAGCCCGTTCTATGCATGGACTTGCGAGCCTTGGAGTCGAGAAGAGTCTGATAACGAACTCAGCCGCCGATTCGGAAGGGCATTCGGGCGGGCTCGGGCTTCGGCAGTTCGCCGATCTCCGCCGCGCGCTCAGGCCCGGCTGCGGCGCTGACGAACTCGACGAGCTTGCGGTGGGTGGTCGCCTCGATCTGATCGAGGTCGCCGCGCAGCCTGCGCCGGTCGCGCATGCGCGCCTGCATGCCGGCCATCGCTCGGGCGGGATCGGAGGCGAGGTCGGCGGCGTCCTTGTCGCGCGTCGCGAGGAACTCCTCGCAGCGCGCCTCGCGGGCCTCGACCCACTCGGCGCGGAAGACGCCGATCGCCTCGCGGGTGGCGGCGTCGTCGCCGACCGCGCGCAGCGCGCGCTCGAAGAACGGCTCGAGGTCGCGGGCGATCCGGTAGACGTCAGGCTCGGTCGCGCGCAGGTAGCCGCGACGCAGGCGACGCTGCTCGGACGGGTCAGACGCGGCGGCGATCATCTCGTCGAGCGTGCCCTTCTTCGCGTCGACGAAGCGCTTCCGCGCCGATTCGATGCGTCGCTCGACCGCCTGCAGGCGCTCGGAGAGCTCGGGGTCGACTGAGAAGGACTGCTGCACCGACCGCGACCCGTCCTCGGACACCGTCTCGATCTCCGAGAACGCCTGCTTCATCAGCGCGTCGCGCTCGCCGCGAAGCGTCGTCATCTCGGCACGCAGCGCGCGCAGCGCGTCGACCGAGCCCTCGTCCCAGCGGGTGACCGTCGGTGCGATCGCCGCTGCCGAGCCGGCGCCGAGCTCGCTCGATTCGGCGATCGCGGCAAGGTCGGCCGAGATCGCCGCGCTCTCGCCAAAGGAAAGGCGCGTGCGCGCCCGCATCCGGCGCGCGGCCTCGATGACGCCGGAGCGGTCGGTCGCGGATGCGGCCTTCAGGGAATCGAAGAGGCGCTCCTCGATCGCATCGACCGCCTCCGCAAGCTTGCGCGTTTCCTCGGGATCCGGTGCGCCGATCGCGCCGCCCTCGCCGATCGTGATGGTGAAGCCGCCGCCGCTCGAGACGCTGGCGCCGCCTGGCTTGTGCTCCGCTTCGGCCGCGGTCCGCTCCTCGTTCGCCTTCGCGACGATTCCGTCGAAGACGCTGCGCAGGTCGCCGTCGAGTCCGGACTTGCGCGCGAGCGCGTCGAGTTCCGCGCCGCGCATCGGGCTCACGATGCGCATCGAGTCGCCGCCGAAGCCGCCGAAGATGACGCCGGCGTCGCCGAGATCGTCGCCGCTCAGGAAGACCGGCTCGCCCTCGACGCCCGCCACGCCGATGACGACGTTGGTCTCGATGGCGCCGCCTTCGATCGCGATCCTGCCGCCCGGCATCGCGATGTCGCGATCGGCGCGCTGCGGTGCGGGCGCATCGAGGCCGACCGCGAGGCGGAGCGATGCGGCCGCCGCCTCGTCGAGCGCGCGCAGGCGCTCCTTCGCGCGCTCCATCGTCCCCTGTTCGGGCGTCGTCTCCGTGTCTTCGTCGCCGATCACGATCAGTCCCGGATCGGTCTGCAGCGCGGCCAGCCGCTCGGCGGCGGCGGCGAGCTCGTCGAATGCGCCGCGCGCGGACGCCACGTGGCCCTCGACCACCGACATCGCGGCGGAGAACGCGGCGTCGTCGAGCTTGCCGGAGGCGCGCATCGACTCGACGGTGGCGAGCACCGCGTCGAACTCGCTCTTCTCGAGCATGACGCCGCAGCCCTTGCGCAGGACTTCGGTGCGCAGACGATGCGCGACGACCGGCGTCACGAGCGCCGCGATCTGCTCGGCCGTGTCGCGGTGGAGGCGGCGCATGCGCGCGAGCTCGGACGCGGTGTCCTCGCCCGCGCGACGCTGGACTTCGCGGATCGACTCGAACCACTTGCGGCCGCGCTCCTCGTCGGCGACGCCGTCGGCGTCGGGCGCGCTCGCCACGCCGAGCTCCTCGCGGATCTCGGCCGCGCGCACGGGGCGCTGGATCAGCGCGTTCGCGAGCCGTTCGGCGAGGCGGGTGAGCTCCGCGTCGTACGCGTCGAGCGCGGGAGCGACCAGTGCGCGCGCGTCGGCGTCGAGCGCCGCGAGCGCGGGAACCGACTGGAGGTCGAACGACGCTTCCGCCGAGCCCGAACCGAACGACGGCATGAGCGAAGCGGTCCGCCGGCGGGCGAGCGCATTGCGGACGCGCTCGGCGCGCAGGGCGTCGCCCGCGTCGAGACCGGACGCGAGTTCGTCGACGAGCTGGCCGTCGATCTGCGCCGCGCGCAGGAGAAGCCGCCGACGGATGTCGGCGATCCGTCGCGCGTCATCGGCCGAGCGAGCGATCGAGAAGTCGCGCGCGCTCGCGTCGAGCGCGGCGTCGACCTCGCGCGTCTCGAAGTCGCGGAAGCGCGTGAAGTACTCCTCGTGCAGCTGCAGCCCGCGTTCGCGCACGGTGGGTCCGAGCCCTGCGTCGCGCATCGCGGCCTCGAACTGGGTCGCGGGAACAGGCGCGGGCAGCTGGCGCGATTGCGCCGACGCCGCTCCCGCGGGAAGCAGCAGTGCGGCGAGCGCGGTGAGAAGCGCGAGCGAGGTCCGGACGACGCGGCGATCGATTCGTGGCATGGCGGCTCCGTGTCAGGTGCGGCGGTCAGTGTCGCACAAGAAGTGTCGGAGATGCGCGATGCCGCGCGTTCCGGCGCTTCCCGGACGGTTCCTCGCGCAGATCCGCTCCGATCCTCCGAATTCGCGCGCGCGGAGGCGGTCGAGCCCTTGCCGGAATGCGTCGGCCCACCAATACTGCGGGACTCTCTCCGGGCCCGTCCCGGAGAGGCGTTCCGGCCCGTCCCGGCCGTCGAACGGTTCCTTCAACCCCCTCCGGAGCTCCCGATGAGCCAGTCCTCGTCGAAGATCGTCACTCCCGCCATCAACCTCACCTCCGGCAGCTCGGCCGGCCTCGTCGATTCGGCCGTCCAGGCGAAGGCGATCGCGCTCGCCTCGACCACGCTCGAGACCTGCGCCACCGCCGGCGTCGGCAATCCGACGGTCGCGATCGGCGCCGTGCATCTCGTCACGACCCTGCTCTACCAGTCGATGCGCTGGGATCCGGCCGCGCCGCGCGACCCGGGCAGCGACCGGCTCGTCCTCTCGGACGGCGTCTTCGCGCCGCTCGTCTACGCGGCGTGCGCCGATCTCGGCGTTCCCGTGCTCGCCGACGGCGCCTGGCGCGCGCTCGCGGGCGCGGATCTCGCGTCCTTCGCCGCCGTCGATTCGCCGCTGCCCGCGACGCCCGCCGCCGGCGCCCTCGCCATCGTCGAGCACCCGGTCGGCGCGCCCGGCTCGGGGCTCTCGATCGCCGTCGGTCTCGCGCTCGCCGCGCGCTCCGAAGCCGCGCGCGACGCGGTCGAGCGCCGCTTCTACTGCCTCGTCTCGGAGAACGAGCTGCGCGAAGGCCAGCTTCACGAGGCGCTCGCCCACATCGTCGAGGAGAAGTTCGCGAACGTGGTGCCGATCCTCGTCGTCGGCGCGCTCGCGACGAACGACAAGGCGCACGCGGTCGACGGACCCGAGGCGCTCGTGCGCCGCCTCGCGGCGCTCGGCTTCCACGCCGTCTCGATCGACGGGCACCAGCCCGCGCAGATCCGCGACGCGTTCGCGCAGGTCGGCGCGAAGGGCGCGCAGCCGGTGGCGATCGTCGCGCGCACCGTGCGCGGCTGGGGCGCGAAGAGCCTGCAGGGCGGCGCGTGGAGCGGCCGCATTCCGACCGGCGATCGCCTGAAGACCGCGCTCGACGAACTGCGCGCGACGCGCGTCGGCGTGGTCACGCGCTCGTTCGCGACCGAGCTTCCGAAGCCCGCCGCGCGTCCGCGCACGGCACCCGTCGCGCGTCCGAGCGTCGCCGAATCGCTCGGCGCCGTTCCCGACTTCGCCCGCGCGATGCGCGAGGCCGACATGCTCGCGGTCTACCAGTCCGGCCGGCTCGCGCCGACGAAGGCGCATGCGCTCGCGCTGCGCGCCATCGGCCGCGCGCATGCGGGCGTGTCGCTTCTCGAGAACGATCCGCGCGCAGGCGGCGTGGGCGAGCTCTTCCTCGCCGACCGCGCGCTCGCGCCGCGGCACCACGACTGCCGCCGCGCGACCGGGCACATGGTGTCGGTCGCAAGCGGCATGGCCGCCGCCGGCCGCGTGCCCTTCGTGTCGGCGAGCGCCCGCGCGTTCGCCCGCGCGCACGAGTCGATCGAGTGCGCCGTGCGCGCCGGAACGAACCTCACGCTCGTCGCGACCGGCGGCGGGCTCGGCGCGATCGCGGAAGGTTCCGCCGCCGCGTCGGTGACCGACGCCGCCTTCATGCGCACGCTCTCCTCGCTGCGCGACGACGCCGGCAGCCCGGCCGCGTACCTCTTGCAGCCGGCCGACGCCTTCGCCGCCTACGCGCTCACGCTCGCGGCGGCCGAGCACGACGGCGTCTCGATGCTGCGGCTTCCCGCGGGCGAGGCCGAGTTCCTCTACAACGCCGAGACCGTCTTCAACCTCGGCCGCTTCGAGGTGCTGTCCGAGGGCCGCGATCTCATGATCGTGACCGCCGGCGCGATGGTCCACGAGATCAACCGCGCCCTCGACGACCTCGACCGCGCCGGCATCGACGCGACGATCGTCGATCTCTACTCGCTGCCCTTCGACGAGGAGGCGCTGCTCGACCTCGCGAATCGCAACGACGGACGAATCCTCGTCGTCGAGGACAACGCGGGCGGCGCGCTCGCCGCGGCGGTGTCGGAGGCGTGCACGGCGTCCGGCGAGGCGTTCACGATCGAGTCGATGCGCGTCGAGGCGGTTCCCCAGTCGGCGCGCGGATTCGCGGAGGCGCTGAAGTCCGCGCGGCTCTCGGCGGCCGATGTCGTCGCGCGCGCCGCGCGCATGGTCGGCGTGTCCTGAGGCCTCGCGCGGTCAGGGCCGCACGCGCGGACGCGCGTCGCGGCCGGGCGACGGCGCCGACTCGCTCCACGCCGGATCGACGCGCGCGCGGTCGACCGACGGCGCGCTCGCGAGCCCGTGCGCGCGCAGGTGATCCTGCATCGCGCGGTGGAAGCGCAGTTGCGCCACCGGATACGCGGTGTCGTGGGTGAGCCCGTCGAGGATCTCGATGAATCCCGGGCCGTTCGGAAGCGGCGCGCCGCGCTCCTCCGCGCGTGCGCGCCAGCCGTCGAGGCGGGCCCGAAGCCGCGCGACCGCTTCGTTCAGGTAGTACGAATCGCGAGAACCGACGACGAGCCGAACGCGCTCCGCGAGGATCCGCGCGAGTGTGTCGTCGCCAGACGCGAACGCCGCGTCGATCCGACGCGCGATGTCGTGCCGCGACCACGCGGCGACGGTCTCGAGGTCGATCGCGCCCGTCGCGGGATCGCAGATCCGGCGCGGGCCGGCGCGCGCCGCGTCGACCGGCGACCACATCGCCTCCCACGCCGACCACTGCTGTCCGCTGCGGCCGGTCGGGTCGAGCACCTGTTCGACCGCGTACTCGTCCTCGACGTTCATGAAGACGCGGTCCTCCTCGGGACCGAGGATCCCGCGGTAGCTCGGCGTGGCGCGGCCGTCCTGCATGGCGAAGAGGCTGCGGTCGCGGTAGAGGTCGGTCTTCTGGAACGCGGTGAAGTCGACCGGATCGGGCGCGCTCGCGAAGCAGGCGCCGAAGGTCTCCGGGTGGTCGAGCGCGAGGTGCATCGCGGTCCAGCCACCGCTCGAGTGCCCGGTGACGAGCCTCGCTTCGGTGCGCGCGACGAGGCGGAAGCGCTCCTCGAGGAACGGGATGAACTCCTCGACGAGCGCGCGTCCGACCGGTCCATTGCTCTCCGAATCGCAGAAGCCGTGGTGGCCCCAGATGGTCTCGGCGTCGAGGTAGATCCAGACCGCCTGCGGGACCGCGGCGCGCGCGTCGGGCTCCTGCAGGGCGGGCGCCGCCGCGATCGCGGAGAGCCGCGTGCCGCCGAAGCCGGGGACGACGTAGACGCTCGGCCAGAAGCGGCGGTCGAAGGCGAGGTCGTGGTAGCCGTAGGGGACGACCACTCCGGCCCGCAGGACCGTCGGGCGGCCGAAGTGCCGCGAGAGCAGGTCGCTTCGGCGCTCGACCCAGACGACTCCGGAATCCTCGGGCGGCGCCGGGTCCGCGGCGATCGCCTTCGAGAGCACGAGGTCAAGGCTGTCGACGCGGTCGGACGCGAGTTCGACCGACACGATCTCGGAGACCAGGTTGCCAGGCGCGAGGTGACCGCGCACGGTGTTGTCGAGGTCGAGCAGCGCCTGCACGCGGAAGGTGCCGTTCAGCGAGCGAAGCGGGTCGCCGAAGGCGTCCGCGCGGATTGGATCGATCTCGATGAAGGCGCCGCCTTCGACACGATCAACGGAGATCGCAGCGAGAGGCTGCGGTTTCTCGAAAAATGGCGCATCGATCGGCGCACGATCGGCCCATCGGGGCGAGTCGGGCGTGAAGAACAGGATCAGGCGGCCGGACAGACTCGCGGGCGCTGGGGTCGAGTCGATCTGACCACTTTCAGGGCTCGCCGTCGTCGCGGCCGCCGCGGGCGGGAGGTCGATCTTCACGCGGAAACGATCGAGCTTCGGCGCCGGGGGCGGGGTCGGAGCGTCCTGCGCGAATGCATCGCCGGCCCATGCCGGCAGCGCGATCGCGAGCGCGCACGCCGCGATGGTCGCGGCGCGGCGGGGGAGGTGCGATCTGGTCCGGAACTCGGGCATGGGAGGTCTGTCTGGAATGGCTTGCGGGCTGATTCGATTCCGTCCGCCGAGCCGATACACGCCCGAGCGGTTCGGGATGCGCGCCAGTCGCGCGCCCGACCCGCGGACCGGAACTTCGGAGCAGCGCGCATGACCCAGCGATCGGACCGTGCCTTCAACTTTGGCTTCAACTGTGGCTCGTACTTCGGCCGCACCTCCGGCGGAACGCCGTTCCGGACCGTGGTCGCCGCGGCGGCCGCCGTCGCCCTCGCGGCCTTTGCCGGCTGCGCCGCGCACCGTACACCGGAAGACGACGTGCTGCGCGCGCGCCGCGTCGTGAACGACCTCTTCAACGCCCGCACCTTCGCCTTTGAAGAGCCGCTCGAGCTCCGGACCACCGGCCCGCTTGCCGTCGACATCGACAACTTCTCGGGCAGCGTCACCGTGCGCGCCGACCGCGACGTCGACCGGACGGTCGTCGAGGTCCGCCGCATCGCGAGCCACGGCCTCGGCCGCTGGGTCGAGTCGGTCGAGGCGCTCGATGATGCGTCATGGACCGCGTCGCTCGCCGAGCGCGAAGGCGGCGGCGAGATGCTCACGATCCTCACCGACACCCCGAATCCCGAGCGCCACTTCCACAGCCTCGAGATCCTCGTGGTCACTCCTGCGCTCGACGCGGTCAAGATCCGCACGAAGCGCGGCGACGTGACCGTGGTCGAGAACCAGGGCCCGGTCGAGATCGAGACCACGCGCGGCAACGTGCGCATGATGACGCCGTGGCCGATGACCGGCCCGATGACGATCGTCACCAACGAGGGTGCCATCGACTACCGCGTGCGCGGCGAGTCGAAGGGCGTCTTCGACTGCGAGTCGATCGGCGGCGAGGTCCGCCAGCGCTGCGAGTTCGGCAAGTGGCGCGCGCTCGATCCCGAGAACGACCACGATCGCTTCCTCGCGGTGCTCAATGAGGGCACGAATCCCGTCGTGCTGCGCACCACCGTCGGCAACATCCGCGTCGCGGTCGTGCCCGATCCGGTGCGCGTCGGCTCGATGATCGTCGATCCGTGATGCGCCCACGCGAAGCGGGTACAGTCCGTCCGTGAAGGAAGTCCAGGACCACTGGTTCCGGCTCGCCAAGGAAGAGGGCTACCGCTCGCGCGCGGCCTTCAAGCTGACCGAGATCGACGACCGCAAGCGCATCCTGCGCCGCGGCGATCGCGTGCTCGACGCCGGCGCGGCGCCCGGAAGCTGGTCGCAGGTCGCGGCGGCGCGCGTGGGCCCGAAGGGCTTCGTGGTCGGCGTCGACCTGAAGGAGATCAACGGCGGCGGATACCCGCCGAACGTTCGCTTCCTGCGCGGCGATCTGCGCGAGTTGACCCTCGACGAACTCGGCGGCGAGCGCTTTCACGCGGTCATCTCCGACATGGCGCCCGACACCTCCGGCGACCCGATGGGCGACGCGATGCGCTCGGCGCGGCTCTGCCACGAGTTGCTCGACCGCGCGGTCGACTGGCTGCGCCACGGCGGAAACCTCGTCATGAAGGTCTTCGAGGGCGGCGAGTACCCCGAGCTCCTCAAGCGCGCGCAGCGCATGTTCGACGAGGCCCGCGGCTTCAAGCCGAGGGCGTCCCGCGCCGAGAGCGTCGAGATGTTCGTGGTCTGCCACGGCTTCCGCAGCGTCGACGGCCGGGTTCCCGTGACCGGCGAGGACCTGCTCCCGAAGCGCAAGCCGTCGAAGGGCTGGGGCTGAGTCCGCGCATCTGCTGCGCGCAGGGCGCAGGTCCTGCGCTGCGGCGGCGCCCCCGGCCTCACGCGGGCCGCCCGCGGCCGCTGGCACGATGGTTGCTTCTCCGGCGTTGCGCCGTCCGCGAAGGGCGGGCAAGGAGTTCCCATGCAGATCAACGCCCCCTCGATGCTCTCCTACGCCGCGCGGCCCGTCCGCGCCAATCCCGATGCGTTCGCCGGGGCCGTGGCGCCGCCGCAGGAGCCGTCGACCCCCGCGCAGGGTGGTCCGCTGCAGCAGCCCGTCTCGGTCGCGACCGTGCTCGAGAACTGGGGCACGTCGAACCCTCTCGCGGACCTCAACACCGACGGCATCGTCGATGCGCAGGATCTGGCGCTCGCGCAGTCGAGCCAGAATGCAGGCGCCCAGGGCGTGCTGAACAACTGGGGCGGCGGCGGGTCGTGCGACCATAACGGCGACGGCTGCGTGAACGGCGCCGACCTCGCCTTCGCGCTGAACGCGCAGTCGCCTGCCGGCGAGCCGGTCGATCCGTGGCAGCAGGCCGCGGGTGGCGATCACAACGGCGACGGCACGATCAACGCCCAGGACCTCGCGATGTCGCTGAACGGCGACGGCAAGTTCGGCAACGACCCGCAGGAACTCGTCGGCAAGCTCGTCGAGGCGGCGTTCACGATCGGCGATGCGGATGCCGACGGCGTCCTGAGCCGGGACGATCTCGGCGCCTCGAAGCAGGTCTTCCGCCGCCTCGATCTCGACACCGACGGCTCCATCGGCCGCGAGGAGATGACGAAGGCGCTGATGGCCGACCTCGATCGATTCCGCTCCGACTTCCCCGGCGCCGCGCCGGCTGCGTTCGCGCGCCGCTGGCTCGACGCGTTCATGGGCAACCGCGGCGCGCCCGACCTCGCCATCGCCGCGAAGGCGGGCCGCTACGGCGCCGACCCGGCGTCTCTCCTCGGTGGACCACGCGCCAACGGCCTCTCCCTCCCGGCCCGCGGCAACATCCTGTCGGCCCAGGCCTGAGCCTGCACGGCAACGATCGAACCCGCCCGCGGCAGGATGCCGCGGGCGGTTCGCTTGGCAGGAGGATCGAAAAACGAACCCGCCCGCGACGTGCGCGGGCGGATTCGTCGATTGAGAGAAGAGAAGACGCAAGCAATCCCGACTGTCCAAGTGTCCCGCAGTGAGCGTGTCTCCAGCCGATCCCCCTGCAAGGGCCGTGCGCCCGAATGCGGCGCCAATGGGGCGTTTTCCGGACGGCGGCCGGCGGCGATCTGCGCGGATTTCCGATCGGATTTCCGAACTCGCCCCGGCCGACCGCGTATCCCAGTTCGCGCCCGCCCCCGGGCCCCGGCCCGGGGCGCGGCGCGTCAGGTTCTCAGGTTCTCAGGCTTCTCAGGCTTCTCAGGCTTCTCAGGCTTCTCAGGCTTCTCAGGTTTCTCTCTCTTCTTCCGCTCGCAGCCGAAGGCCACCGCCTTCGGCCGCGCGCGTTTTCGGCACGCCCGCGGCCGGCGGATCCGTCAGACCGAGCCGAGCCGGCGGACGACTTCCTCGACGTTCGCGCGCGAGTTGAAGGCGCTGATGCGGAAGTAGCCCTCGCCGCAGCGGCCGAAGCCGGCGCCCGGCGTCGTGACGACGCGCGCCTCGCGCAGGAGCGTGTCGAAGAACGACCAGCTGTCCGCGCCGCGCGGCGTCTTGCACCACACGTAGGGCGCGTGGACGCCGCCCCAGGTCTTCCAGCCGAGCTTCTCGCAGCCTTCGCGGAGGATGCGCGCGTTCCCCATGTAGAAGTCGACGAGCGCGGCGACCTCGCGCCGGCCGTCGGGCGTGTAGAGCGCCTCGGCGCCGCGCTGGACCGCGTAGCTCACGCCGTTCGAGCGGGTGTTCCATCGCCGCGTCCACAGGCCGTGCAGCGCGACCGCGTCGCCCGCGCGGGTGTACGCCTGCACGCCCTTCGGCAGCACCGTGTAGCCGCAGCGCACGCCGGTGAAGCCGCCCGACTTCGAGAAGCTGCGGAACTCGATCGCGCACTCGCGCGCGCCGTCGATCTCGTAGATCGACTTGGGCGCGCCGGGGTCGCGGTTGTACGACTCGTAGGCGGCGTCCCAGAAGAGGATCGTGCGGTGGCGCCGCGCGTAGGCGACCCACGCCTCGACGCGGGCGCGGTCCATCACCGTGCCGGTCGGGTTGTTGGGCGAGCAGAGGTAGACGATGTCGGGCGCGGGCGCGCCGTCGGCGGGCACCTCGGCGAGGAAGCCGTTCGCCTCGGTGCAGGCGAGGTACCGGATGCCTTCGTAGCCGCCGCCGGCCATCGCGGCGCCGGTGTTCCCGAACATCACGTTCGCGTCGACATACGCCGGGTACACCGGGTCGGTGACGGCGATGCGGTTCCCCGCGCCGAGGATCTCGAGGATGTTGCCGCAGTCGCCCTTCGAGCCGTCGGAGAGGAAGATCTCGTCGTCGGCGACCGCGATCCCGCGCGAGCGGAAGTCGCCCTCGGCGATCGCCGCGCGCACCGACTCGTAGCCGGTGCCGGGGCCGTAGCCCTTGAAGCTCTCGCGGCGCGCGAGCTCGTCGGTCGCGGCCTGCATCGCGCGGACCGCCGACGGCGGCAGCGGCTCGGTCACGTCGCCGATCCCGCAGCGGATGATCTCCTTCGCGAGCGAAGGCTGTTCGGCCGCGAACGCCGCGACCCGGCGCGCGATCTCGGGGAAGAGGTAGCCGGCCGCAAGCTTCAGGTAGTTCTCGTTGACGAATGCCATCGGTGTGGTGGTCCTCGGTGAGTCGGTGAATGTACGGCGAAATGCGCGGTCCGCGCGTCGACGGGCGGCCCGCGGGCGCCGCGCGCGATACGATGTCCCTCCCGTGCTCGACTTCCTGTCCGAGGCGATCAAGAACTTTCGCAACACCGGCGCGGTGTGGCCGTCGTCGCCTGTCCTCGCGAAGGCGATGACGCGGTCGCTCGATGCGCTCGACGGACGCCGCCGCGTGCTCGAGGTCGGGCCCGGCACCGGGCCGTTCACCAAGGCGATCCTGCGGAAGCTCCGCGCCGGCGACCACTTCGACCTCGTCGAGATCAACGAGAAGTTCTGCCGCAATCTCGAGCGCGAGATCCTCGCCAAGTACCGCCCGCGCCACCCGCAGGTCGGCGTCGCGCTGCACTGCGCGCCGATCGAGGAGGCCGACCTCGGCGGCGGCTACGACCTGATCGTCTGCGGGCTCCCGTTCAACAACTTCCCGCCGAAGCTGATGCGGCGGATCTTCCGGCGCATGTTCGCGCTGCTCAAGGTCGGCGGCGAGCTCGTGTACTTCGAGTACGCGGGCGTGCGCGTGATGAAGTCGCCGGTCGTCGACGGCGCCGGCCGCGCGCGGCTGCGGCGGATCGACACGATCGGGAAGTCGCTCCGGCGGCGTCACGCCGGAAAGCGCGAGCTGGTGCTCGCCAACTTCCCGCCCGCGTACGCCTACCGCCTGGTCAACGCCGGGCCCGACGGCGCGAAGCGCACGCGTCGCGCGCCCGCCCGCGGCGGGGCTACAGCGAGGCGCTGAAGCGGTCGTCGGCGCGCATCGCGAGGGCGAAGCCCGCGAAGAGGTGCGCGATCCGGTTCAGGTCGCGCAGGCTCGTCATCTCGACGGTCGTGTGCATGTAGCGGATCGGAAGCGACACGAGGCCGCAGGGGATTCCGCCCGCGACGAAGATCGCGTCGGTGTCGGTGCCGGAACCGCCCGGGGTCGCCGCGCGCTGCAGCGGGATCGAGAGCGAGGTCGCGACCTCGCAGAGCCGGCCCACGACCTCGGGCTGCATGGCGCCGCCGATCGCGATCTTCGGGCCGCCCGCGAGCTTGAACTGTCCGTGCTGCGCGTGGCTGATGCCGGGGCTGTCGGTCGCATGGCCGACGTCGGTGACGAGCGCGACCGACGGCGCGAGCGAGCGCGCCACCATCTGCGCGCCGCGCAGGCCGACCTCCTCCTGCACGGTCGACACCGCGACGACGCGCACCTTGAGCTCGCCCGCGCGCTCGGCGACGAGCCGCAGCGCCTCGGCCGCGATCCAGGTGCCGATGCGGTTGTCGAGCGCGCGCGCGACCACGAGGTCGTCGGTGAGGTGCATGAAGCCGTCGAGGAAGACGCCGGCGTCGCCGATCGCCACGCGCGCCCGCGCCTCGTCGGCGCTCGTCGCGCCGATGTCGATGAAGAGCTCGTGCATCTTGCGCACCTTGCCCTCGGCGGACTTGTCCTGCAGGTGGATCGCGGTCGCGCCGATCAGGCCGATGACCGGGTTCTTCGCGCCAGGCACGCTCGACTGGAAGCGCACGCGCTTGCCGACGATCGAGCCGGTGTCGATGCCGCCGATCGCCTTGCAGTAGACGAAGCCCTTCTCGTCGATGTGGTTGACCATCAGGCCGATCTCGTCGGCGTGGCCGCAGATCGCGAGCGTCGGCACGCCGTCGCCCTCGGGGCCGATCGAGGCGAAGCAGTTGTTGTACGGATCGTTCCACGCGCGCGTCGCGAACCCGCGCGCGTACTTCATCCACACGCGCTGGCCGTCGCGCTCGAAGCCCGACGGGCTCGGCGTGTCGAGGAGCTCCTTCAGGAACTCGAGGCTGGCGGGACGCATCGTGTCGGCGGGGCTGGCGGTGGACATTCCTCGCAGCATAGGGTGCCGCGCGACCCGACATGCCGGCCAAAAGCGCGACGGACCGCGCGCGTGCACGGCCCGTCGGGATTCGATGCGAAGGGAGCGGGACCGCCGCTCAGCTCGCGCGCTTCGGGCGCGCCTTCAGGCGGGGCGTGCCGTCGTTGAACATCTCCTGCGCGGAACGGACCGGCGGCGGAGCCGAGATCGGGAGTTCGGCGCGCGGCGCGGGGGTCGCCGTCACCGTCGGGAAGGAAGCGGCCGCGGCGACGCCGGGGCGTTCGGGCGTGGCGGGCAGTCCGATCCAGCGCGTGTCCTGCATGGATCGGCTCGGCTCGGTCGGATTGGGCAGGCTCGGGCCGAGACGGCGCGTGCGCGCCTCGTCGATCGAGCGGCCGAGGCTCTGGATGATGCTGCGCACCTGCTGGGGATTTCGGTTGGGACGGTTCGAATGCATGGCGGAACCCTTGGACAGTGAATCGGGACGTTCGGACCGCGCGCAGCGTGCGCGGCGAGCTTGACGCAAGGTGATCGGCGCATAACGCGGGCGCCTTCTGTCCTCCATGAGGAATCCCATGGAAAAACTCACTCTGAACACGATCCGGCACTCCCTGCCCGCCCGGAGGGTGCCTCGCGGGGGGCGATCCGGGCGTCCCGGGGTAGACTCGTCGCCCCGCCTTCCGGCGGTACGACTTCGGAGACCCCCATGTCGAACCCACGCGCGCCGATGCTTCTCCTTTCGCACGCCGTTCTCTTCGGTTCCCTCGCAAGCAGCGGGGCGTTCGCCGCGCAGGTCGACCTGCCCCGGCACCCTGCGCTCTCGCCCGACGGCACCGCCGTGGTGTTCTCCTGGCGCGGCGACCTGTGGCGGGGGCCGGCCGCCGGCGGCGCCGCGGTGCGGCTGACCGCGAATCCTGCGAACGAGACGCGAAGCGCATTCACGCCCTGCGGCACGCGGATCGTCTTCGAGAGCGACCGCGAGGGCGCGCGCAACCTCTGGTCGATGACGGTCGACGGCGGCGACCTTCGGCAGCTGACGGAGCTCGACGCGTCCTTCACGCTCTCGTCGGTCGGGATGCTCGGCGGCAAGCCCACGATCTTCATCGAGAGCACCATCGAAGGCGATCTCTACCGCTCGTCGCGGCCGTTCACGCTGCCGCTCGAGGGCGGCGTTCCCGCGCGCCTGCACGACGCCTTCGGCGGCGCTGCGAACGCCTCGCCCGACGGTTCGCGCGTCCTGTTCGAGCGCGGCGGCACCGGCTGGCCGCGCCGCGGCTACCGCGGCCCCGACAACCGCAATCTCTGGCTGTTCGATCCCTCGGCGAAGACCTTCGCGCAGGTGACCGAGTTCGACGGACAGGACGGCATGGCCCGCTTCGTCTCGGCCGACGAGTTCGTCTTCGTCTCCGACCGCGACACCGGCGCGCTCAACCTGCATCGCGCGCGTCTCGGCGGGAAGGACGGCTCCGCGCGCCGCCTCACCGACTTCGCCGACATGGACATCCACGGCCTCGCGGTGTCGGGCGACGGCCGCGCCGCGGTCTTCGGCGTGCTCGGCGACCTCTGGCGCCTCGACCTCGCGACCGAGGGCGCGAAGCCGGAGAAGCTCGTCTTCACCGCGTCGGCCGACGGTCTCGTCGACCGCGAGTTCCGCACGGTCGGCCGCTCCGTGAGCGAGGCCGCGCTCTCGCCCGACGGCAAGACGATGGCGTTCGTCACCGATGGCGACGTGTTCGTGCGCGCAGTCGAGGACAAGAGCCCGACCCGGCGCGTGACCGAGGGCGAGGCGCGCGAGCGCGACCTCTGCTGGTCGGCCGACGGACTCACGCTCTTCTTCGCGAGCGATCGCGACGGAAGCGACTCGCTCTACGCGGCGACCGTCGCCGACACGCGCGCCGAGGCGCGCGAGCGCGGCAAGCCGAAGAAGGCGGAGATGTCGATGCCCGCCGAGCCCGCGGCCGCGCCAACCGCGGCGCCCGCTGCGGAGCCGAAGATCGAGCCAGCCGCCGAGGCGAAGGCCGATGCGCCCAAGCCCGAGTCGAAGCCTGAGCAGAAGCCCGAGTCGAAGCCTGAGCAGAAGCCCGAGCAGAAGAAGGATCCGAAGCTCGATCCCGCGCGCTGGGCCGACGCCGTGCGCTTCGATGTCCGCGCGCTGACCGAGGGCCCCGACAACGACCGCCGGCCGGTCGCGTCGCCCGACGGCTCGTGCCTCCTCTTCGTGCGCAACCTCGGCGACCTCGCGCGCCTCGACCTCGCGACCGGCGAGGCGAAGGTGATCCACCCGGGCTGGGACGACGGCATGGAGTTCGTCTTCTCGCCCGACGGACGGCTGATCGCGCTCGCCGAGAGCGACCAGGACTTCAACTCCGACATCTGGATCCTCGCCGCCGACGGCTCGAAGCCCGCGGTCAACATCACGCGCCACCCCGACAACGACGGTGGCCCGCGCTTCTCCGCCGACGGAAAGATCCTCGCCTTCGTCTCCGAGCGCGCCAACGAGGAGGTCGACGTCTGGGTCGTGATGCTCGATCGCGACCTCGAGGGCTACTCGCAGCGCGACCTTGACCAGTACTACAAGGACGCGACGGAGGCGCTCAAGAAGCGCAAGCCGCTCGAGCCGAAGGCGACGGCTGAGAAGCCGGCTGAAAAGGACGCCGCGAAGGACGCCGTCGATCCGTTCGACGGTCTCGAGCTCGACGACGCGTACCTCCGCGTGCGCCGCGTCACCTCGCTTCCGGGCGACGAGGGCTCGATGGAGCTTCTCCCCGCAGGCGACCGCCTGGTCTTCGTGGGCACCGAAGGCAAGGAGCGCGCGCTCTTCTCGATCAAGACCGACGGCACCGAGCAGAAGCGCGTCGCCACCGCGTCGCGCGTCGTCGGGCTCAACTTCGCCGGCGACCGCGTCGTTGCGATCGGCGCCACCGGCGCGCAGACGATCGGGCTTTCGGGCGACGTGAAGTCCATCGACATCTCGGCGACGAGCGAGATCGACCTTGCGAAGCGCAACATGCAGAAGCTCGATGAGATCTCCCGCATCATGGGCGGGAAGTTCTACGCCTCGCCCGAGGAGAAGAAGCTCGACTGGCCCGCGCTCACCGCGCGCTACCGCGACCTCGCCGCCCGCGCGCGCACGCCGGAGGAGTTCGACTTCGTCGCCAACATGTTCATCGGGCATCTCGATGCGTCGCACCTCGGCGTGCGCTCGCCCGACGGCTCGGGCGGACCTGGCGGACCCGGCGCCGCTCCGTCGCGCCGCGCGCAGGGGCGCATCGGCGTCGCGACGGTGGCCGCCGAGGGCGGTCGCCGCGTGACCGAGGTGCTGCCCGATTCGCCGGCCGCGCTCGCGAATCCGCGGATTGAGCCGGGCGACCTGATCGTGACGGTCGACTTCGAACCGGTCGACGCCGCGAAGCCGCTTGAGGCGATGCTTGCCGGCAAGACCGGGCAGGAGGTCTTCGTCGGATTCGTCCGCCGCGCGAAGGACGCCACGCCCGACGCGAAGCCGGCCGAACTCGCCGCGCTCGTGGTGCCGGTCGACGGAGGCGCCGAGCGCGCGCTCCGCTACCGCGCCGAGACGCTCGCGAACGCGCGCAAGGTCGACGAGCTCTCGAACGGGCGTCTCGGCTACGTGCACATCCAGTCGATGGACCAGGCGTCGCTCGACCGCTTCGAGCGCGATCTCTACGCGGCGGCCGCCGGGCGCGACGGACTCATCGTCGATGTGCGCAACAACGGCGGCGGCTCCACCGCCGATCGCCTGCTCGCGTCGATCGACGCGCGCCGGCACGCCTACGCGATCCCACGCGAGGGCGACCGTTCGCGCGTCAACAGCTACCCGCAGGACCGGCTCTTCATCCAGCGCTACACGCTGCCGATGGCGATGCTCTGCAACGAGAAGAGCTTCTCGAACGCGGAGATCATCTCGCACGCGTTCCGCACGCTGAAGCGCGGCCCGCTCGTCGGGCAGCAGACCGCGGGCGGCGTGATCTCGACCGGCTCCGAGTCGCTCGTCGACGGGACGACGGTGCGCATGCCCTTCCGCGGCTGGTACCTCCCCGACGGCACCGATATGGAAGAGAACGGCGCGATGCCCGACATCGTGGTGCCGCAGACGCCCGAGGACGAGTCCCGCGCGACCGACGCGCAGCTCGCGCGCGCGGTCGACGAGCTCCTCAAGCGCCTGCCGAGGAAGTGACGCGATG
>Ga0315906_10003040_pt1 | contig 22572 bp, 15 predicted proteins | sample LakEriMetagenome_4_FD_203526 | JGI IMG/M metagenome (GOLD analysis project Ga0315906, IMG submission 203526) | Freshwater fungal communities from buoy surface, Lake Erie, Ohio, United States - Buoy 2 MA122 | ecosystem: Environmental > Aquatic > Freshwater > Lake > Lake biofilm | place: USA...
ACCACTAGGGTTAGTAGTTCCAATACCTACCCTATTTGAAGCTGGAGTTATAACTATCCCGGGTGCTCCTATACCGCATTGTAAAACTAATTTATTAGTACTTCTAATAATAGTATCATTAACCTCTGACCCTGTTGAAAAGTCCCCCGCTGTTATAACTCTATTAATATCACTATTAGCAACCCCTTTTAAATAAAATTTGTTATTAGCACCAATATTAGTCCTGCTCTCAATAACACCATTAACATCTAATAATACTCCTGTGGTATTAAGAGTTGTGCCGATACCTACATTACCATCACTCGCTATACACATTCTAATATCAGAATTAATGTCTATATTTGCAGTATTTGCATTATTATTTGTTAAAAAGATCAAAGAACCTCTTTCGTGCGAATTAATATTATAATTAGAATAACCAATTGCACATTTAGAAAATGATAAACTATAGTCTATGTTAGAATTAAAAGTTATAAAGCCTCCTTTTAAATTGACAACACTGCTCATTTAATATTTATATACAATATTATTATAATATAATATACGTAAAATACATTTTTACATATATATATATATCGAAAAAATAAGTGTTTTATAATTTATAAATATTAGAATTGTTATTTCTATAATTTTTCAGTTTCATCTACTTTAATTACCAACTGAGTTATTTCATTTATTAGTGAAATATTTTCAGGATCATATTTTTTATTTTCGTCAAATAATTGAATTCCCCGCGAAATTTGATTTAATCTATTATTAACATCTTTAGAAATAAATAAATTGTCGGTTAATAGGTTTCTTAATTCGTTTGGTTTTGTTATTATATTTGAAATTTGAGTATTCATCTTATCACAATTATAATTATAATAATTTCCAAACGGATATGTTGTGTATTTCATAATTTTTCCCATAAAATAAATAGGAAAATTATGAAATATCTTATTCATATTAATTTCAATATTTTTAGAGTAATCATTTATAGAGTATTCTAATAATTTATCAATGTCTTTAGTAGTTTTATTCTTCTTGTAAAACCATAGGCACGCATAAGACATATAAATATCTGCTAAAATATCAGCATATCTTCCAGATATATATTCCGCTGTTTTAATTTTTCCTCCCATCAATAATGCTATGTTTGCGGAAAATGCAAAATTTGCTACGTGTCTATTTAAATGTATTTCGTAATATTTATCTATATCTACACCATTCTTTCTATAAAATTTAAGATATGTACCATAATATATCGACTTTACTAAATTATTTAATGTATGTTTTACAATTTTATTAAAATTATTATTAAAACCTTCTTTATCATTTGTTTCTATGTTATTGATAATATTTAATAGATGAGGATGCGACCTATTTAAACCCTGACCAAATATAATAAGAGATCGCGTTAGTGTATTTGAACCTTCCACTGTTATTGCCACTGGTGTTGCAATATAACTTGATGCAAGAAAATTCATTGGACCCTTGCATATTCCAGCACCTCCTAAAATATCCATTCCATTATTAACTGTTATACGCCCATATTCTGTAAATTTATATTTCATTATAGCAGATAATACTGGAGGTTTCTCTTTATTTATCAATATAGCATTGAATAAATGCTGTGCTGCCAATAATTTATAATTAATTCCCGCGATTACTGCCAATTTCTCTTTAACTCCTTCCATTTCCGCAATAGATATATTGAATTGTTTTCTTATACGCGCATATCCGCCAACTCCAAAAGAACATAATTTTGCAGTAGCGAGTGACATCGCAGGTAATGAAATACCTCTTCCTTCACCTAAAGATTCCATTAACATATTCCATCCAAAACCGCATTTTTCTTCACCACCTATTACACATTCCATTGGTATGAAAATATCTATACCTCTTATAGTGCCATTCATAAAACCTATATTTAGAGGATTATGGCGATTGCCAATTTCTATATCACTAAATTTATCTTTCTCCAATATAGCAACTGTTATTCCTTCTTTTCCAGTCGTTAATAGTTTATTAGGGTCTAGTAGTTTAAAAGCTAATCCAATTACGCTTGCAACCGGTGCTAATGTGATATATCTTTTTGAAAAGGTCACACGCATTCCCAAAATACCATTTTCTACAACTACAATACCTCTGTCTAACATCGAAGCAGCATCGGAACCTGAATTTTCTGTTGTTAGTCCAAAGCAGGGTACGTAAGTTCCTGATGCTAATTTAGGTAAAAAATATTTTTTTTGTTCATCTGTCCCATATTGATGTAATAGTTCTCCAGGACCTAGAGAATTTGGAACCATTACACTAACAGCACATGTAATATTTCTACTTGCTATTTTTTCAACAATTAGAGAATGTGCGTGGGGACTAAATTCTAAACCTTCATATTTTTTTGGTATTACTAGTCCCATAAATTTATTATTTTTTATATAATCCCATACATCTATTGATAAATCTTGGTTCTTTTCTATTTTATCATTATCTATCATTTCACATAATTCATTAGTTTCTTTATTTAAAAATGCATTCTCATGATCTTTTAATTTTGCATCATATTTTTTAACTAATTTGTTTATATCTAAATATCCAGAAAAAATATCACCATCTATAGAAACAGAACCAGAGTTCAATGCCGCTTTTTCTGTAGCAGAAATTTTAGGTAATATCCGCTTTATTATCCTAAAGGCGTATCCCGATACAATCTTACTCATATTCTATGACTTTATTTAATGTATTTATTTTTATATATTAAAATTTATTTGAGTTTGTGCTAATTTAATTATTTTTGAGTACATAATTGAAAAATATTTAGAAATTTTAAAAGGTTTATAATTTTTTTAGAAAAAATAAATTATGTACTCAAAAAATATAATACAAAATTAAAATTATAATAACACATATTCACATATTTGCAATGATATTGATAACATTTTATCAAAATACCTTATCCTTCTAAGTTTTTAGATATGGATTGTTTCTTCAAAAACTTATATTCGATCTGTGAAAATAGACAATAATACTCATATTATACACCCTCGCACATTTAAAACGGCAGAAAATACCCAATAAAAAATGAGTATTAATTTTTTATTAATGTTATATATTTGTCGTGAATGCACGATAAATATATAAAAAATATTTTTTATATATGAAAGCAAATGGCAGACGCGAATATGTAAAGAGCAAAAGAAAATTTGTATTATTATCTACTTATCTTAAAAAAGTTGCAAATATTGTTGCTAAAAAATTACTTAAATCAAAAAAAACTAAAAAGATAAGAGGTGGAAATAACAACAATACTTCGTCTTCTAAGAATATAATTATCATTACACATCCCAATGGTAAAACAGAAAAAGGCGGTGAAGAATTATTTGATAATTTAACAGAAGGTGATGAAATAACTGTTCAACGTAAAGACGGAACAGTGATTAAAGCGAAATATATTAATACCAAAGTGGTAGTAGATAAAAAATTAGGGAAGGATGGTTTTGTACATGTGTTAGAAAATGCAAGTATTAAAGGTAAAGGATACCGCTCTGATTATAGAGGATTACAATTTGCTAAAGCTAGAGAACATAATAAAGTTACAACACGAGTTAAAGATTTTTTAAGAAAATTATTTAATAAAGAAAAAAAAGAAAGGGAGATATGGATGAGAGATTAAATACACTATTATCAGGTAAATTATTTCGAACAGAAAAGGGAAGCAGAAGCTCAAGTAGTTAAATATTATCCAATTTTATTTTATTTTATTGTTTATTATATAGAATTGTATAATAAAGATTAATGAGTTATAAAAAAGTTAAAACTGTACTTGTATATGGAAAAAAAAAATGTATTTATATGAAACCAAAAGGTACTCGCGAATATGTAAAGAGCAAAGGAGAATATGTATTATTACCAGTATATGTTAAAAGAGTTGCAAAGATAGCAGCTAAAAAATTAATTAAAAATAAAAATGGTAAAAAGAAATTAAGAGGAGGTGAATATAAAACACTATCGTTACATGTAAGAGATGTAAATGATTATACGGTTTTAGATTTATGTGAAATAACTGATTCAAAAACAGAATTAGTTTTATTATCTGAGGAAAAAATTGAACGTTTACGCGTGAATGGTAAATTATGTATAGCAGTTAAAATAAAAGATAAGGATGTTAATGATGTACTATCTGCTCGTAATGTTACAAAATATTATTATAAAAAAAATGAAAAAAGTAAATTAGAAGAAATTGATACAACAGAAGTAACTATAGATTATAAACAAGAATACAGTGCAGGAATCTCAAAAAAAATTTATTATTATATATATAAAGAATTCAGAAGTAACGAAACAATTTACAGCGAAAAAGATAGATGTAAATTACAATCAAACAATGATAATGGTTCTATAAAATTTAATAAAGAAGGTGTAAAAAAAATATTATTTGATTATAAACCACCTTTTGAAAAACTATATATTTATGATTCAACTGGATATAAAGAAATAGATGTACCGAATTATTTACAGCGCAGAAATCTTCCCTACTTAGCAAGAGATAATGTAGATTCGGTAAATCCGTTTACTCATACACGTATGGTATTTCCAACACCTTCGCATTATTCCAATAGAGTTGCAAAAGATATTGTAGATAATCCCAAAAAAAGTAATAAATCAATTATCTCACAATTTGTAGATAAAGTTAAAACTATGAGAATAGGTTCTACTACTCCTACTCATGCAACCAATGATCCTTTTAATAAGCATTATGAAATAAATAGTGCTTATGTAAAATCACGTGGAAAAAATTCAACTTTTTCAAAAATTATAAACGCCTTTAGAAAAAAAACAGATGATAAAATAAAAGAAGAAAAAATTCAAAAGTATTTAGAACGTAAATTTAATGACACCTAATTCAGATTCCAATAGAGGAGTTACAGCAGATTTAGTTAAGACACGTCGTTCAAGTAGTAATGCTGTTGAAGTAAATCCGGATGATTTGTCGATTAATATAAACAAAGCTTATGTAGAATCACATAAAAAAAAATCAACTTTATCAAAATTTATAAAAGCCATTTCTAGAAAAACTACACCTAAAGGTCCTTCATTATATGATGGTAGAAGTGGTGGATCAAGAAAATCATCATCTTTTAAAAAATATAAATAAAGGAAAGAAAATTATCAATAAGCATATGTTCCCCAATGTCTACACCTAAATTTTGTATATAAATATACTTTGCCTCCCAATTGTCTCCATCTATCGCAAAACCAATAGTCTTCTGATAAATATATTCCATCCTTTAATTCTGTGTCAAAATAACGGAAAAAATCAGTATTTCCTCCTCTAGTGTATACATCATTTGGAAAACTTTCACGCATTTTGTCTAATACAATTCTTTGAATTAATAATATCCCAGTACCTGCGTATTTTGTTTCTATAAAATCATCATTTAAATTAATTGTAGGATCTTCTAATAATATTACTACAGAATCCTTAACAATTGCTTGAATATTTTCACACGTTAGTTCATTTTCATTATTTTTATTTACTAACTCTGTTATTTTTTCCCAATTTATACTTTTTTTAGGATAAACTCCTCCAACTAATGGTTTGTCATAATCTAGCATTTTTATAATATCTTCCCCGTCAAATTGAATATCTGCATCTAAAAATAATAAATGCGTATAATCTGTTTTATTATAAAAAAGGTCAGTTAATGTATTTCTTGCTCTAGGTATAAGACTTTCATTATAACAGAATTCATAATCTATTTTAATATTTTTTTCTCTACATACTCTTTCCAAATTTAATAAACCAGATATATAACCTACATATGCTAGACCTCCATATGCTGGAGTTACTACTAATATAGATCTTTCTTTATTTGATGTCATAATATTATTATTCTTATTATTCTTATAATTAGTATTGTTTAAGTATTATTCTGATAATATATAAGAATTTATTGCAATTAGTAAATGTATATGAACGCTCATAATAAAAATATTGCTAATCAATATAATATAATATGCACATCTTTTGATAATTCTCGCTTTAGAATTTGGAATAATGTAAAAAAATTTTTGAGTTATAAAAAAGAAGGAGAAACACTACTAGATTGTGGTTGCGGAAATGGAAAAAATATGATATACGCAAAAACACTAGGATATAATTGTGAAGGTTGTGATATATCTGATAATCTTTTGTATTTATGTAATAATAAGGGGTTAAATGTTTTTTATCAAGATGTTTTGAATTTGAAAACAGAAAAAAAATATAATAAGATTATATCTATTGCTGTACTTCATCACCTAGAAACGATTCATGAACAAATATATGCTATTAAAAATTTATGCAATTATTTATGTGAAGATGGAAAATTACTTGTATCTTTTTGGTCTATGGAAAAAAGTTTTAATGAATTAAACATAAGTAAAAGTGACTGTCGCAATTTTACACTAGGTCCAAATTATGTAGATTGGAAATTAAATAACAATATTATAAAAAGGTATTATTATATTCATGATTACAATAGTATTACTGAGTTAGCAAAAAATATTGATATACCTGGAATTAATTATAAAATAACGTGGGAAGAACAGAATTGGTTCATTCTATTCAATTATGACAAAAGTATATAAGATTTTAACGTATATTACTATATTAGGTAATAACCTCCGCTCTCATAGCTCAGTCGGCAGAGCGCTTGGCTTTTAACCAAGTGGTCGCGGGTTCGAGCCCCGCTGAGGGTGTTATTATTTTTTTCATATTATATAGAATTATAATAATACATATTGTTTTTTAATATATTTAGGAGACGACTTGATATTCTTCATAAAGACATTGATATATTTAGTTGCTTTACTTCACAACAAAGTACTTTATATATATTTAATAATATTATCACATATAGATTCATAATCTGCATTACTGATCTAAAATTATTATTTTTTTTTCATATTAGCGATTAGTTTATTACTGTGTTCTGAATCTATTCCTAAAATTTAGATAATTCATTATTTTTATTAGTTAAATTTTTTAGAATATAAAAATGAGTACATAATTTATTTTTTTATAAAGTTTCTAAAGTTTTTAGAATTTTTCAAAATTTTTTAAATTATGTACTCATTTTTAGAATTTGTTCTATAATTTTATTTATAACTAAAAAATTGATTATAATTAGTTAAAGTTTTATCACATAAGCATCTCTTATACAGTTACTCAAAGTTACTCAAAGTTACTCAAAGTTACTCAAAGTTACTCAAAGTTACTCAAAGTTACTCAAAGTTACTCAAAGTTACTCAAAGTTACTCAAAGTTACTCAAAGTTACTCAAAACTTTCTTAAGAAAATGGCGTCTATGGCAATGTTGTTTAAGGAGCGCATCGCCAATATTCCTGATAATATCGAAGATAAGGAGATCATCTCGTATGCAAAGAATATTATTAAGGAAATTAAAGAAGAAAATAAGAAAAAGAAAGTTGAAGAATCTGAAAAGATTAAGAAGAAGAGAGTTGCTAAGAAGGTTGCTAAAAACCTCGATGAAGATGGAAACGAAAAACCTAAGAAGCTCAATAAATATCAGCAGTATATGAAGGACAATCAGCAAAGAATTAAGGAAGAAAATCCTGAGCTCTCTAATACTGAGAGATTCGCTAAACTCGCTGAAGAATGGAATGAATACAAAAAGGCAAATGCTAAGGATGAAAAAACCGACGACAGTGAATCTGAAAAAGACGCAATTGACGAACCTATAGAAAATAAGGAAGAAATTGCTGTAGTTACAGAAGTTAAGGAAAAGAAGAAGAAGGAAAAGAAGGATAAGGTCTAAATATGTAAATATATCATAATATTTATAATATATATATTTTTATATTTTTATATTTTTATATTTTTTATTTTATAATATTTATCATTAAAATGTTCTATATTTTTAAAAAATATAAAAAAATTGATTATACTAGTGTATATTTTTATATTATACTAGGTATTCAAATACTAGCGAAGAAAAGTTACTCAAAGTTACTCAAAGTTACTCAAAGTTACTCAAAGTTACTCAAAGTTACTCAAAGTTACTCAAAACTTTTCTTAAGAAAAATGGCGTCTATGGCAATGTTGTTTAAGGAGCGCATCGCCAATATTCCTGATAATATCGAAGATAAGGAGATCATCTCATATGCAAAGAATATTATTAAGGAAATTAAAGAAGAAAATAAGAAAAAGAAAGTTGAAGAATCTGAAAAGATTAAGAAGAAGAGAGTTGCTAAGAAGGTTGCTAAAAACCTTGATGAAGATGGAAATGAAAAACCTAAGAAGCTTAATAAATATCAGCAGTATATGAAGGACAATCAGCAAAGAATTAAGGAAGAAAATCCTGATCTCTCTAATACTGAGAGATTCGCCAAGCTCGCTGAAGAATGGAATGAATACAAAAAGGCGAATGCTAAAGATGAAAAAACTGATGACAGTGAATCTGAAAAAGAAGTAATAGACGAACCTTTAGAAAAGAAGGAAAAGAAGGAAAAGAAGGAAAAGAAAGAAAAGAAGGGAAAGGAGGGAAAGGTTTAGATATGAAATATATCACAATATTTATAATATATATTTTTATATTTTTTATTTTATATAGGACTACTATTTTGCCTATTTATACTTCGCCGTGATCTACTTATATATGCTTTACTTACAGGATCGTAATTAAATCTATCACTACTATCAATCGAAGATTTAATTAATTTTTGTAAATATTCATATTCAAATATAAATTTATTATTAATTTTAAGTATATTGTAATGACTATCGTCGGTAATTAAAACACCAAAATTACATGTTTCATTTTTAAAAGGAAATGTTATGTCATCTATAGCAATTTCAATATACCAATCTCTAGTACTATATCGTGCTAGTTCTCTGGATATATTTTGAATGTTATTTTTAATTAAACTATTTATATCACTTCTATTTTGACCATCGTCATTTGGTAATTGTAATAGATTATGTAACATTAATTGCTGTCTTACATCCTTATCTAAACTATAATATACCTGCAATAAATGTCTGCTAGCAGAATCACAACTTATACTTATTATGTATATATTAAAATTATACAATATGTCCTTTTTAACATACATCATTTCTGCATATGAAGGCATTCTATTTTTAACCTTCAAATATTCTAATATAACATGTGCACTATTATCATCATTTAAATTTATGTTTAAGATATTATTGGATATCAGTGCATTTATTTCGGTGACATTTGTGCCAGATAGAATACTGACGCTATGACATAAATCATGTTTAGCGCTATTATCTAGTAAATTATAGTCTGTAATTTTTAATTCTCTTATTTTATTTTTAATCAAATTCTTAATAAATATTAAATATTCTTTAAAATGTTTATAATTATCACTGGATTGTACTATAATACTTCTGCATATTATTTTTCTTAACATTGACCCTGAGTTTATTTTTGTTCTATTATAATAGACACCTTCTTTGTCAGGAATCGATTCTAGTATTTTAAAGACAGAATTATAGAAACAATTATTGTCTTTATCAGAAACATCAACATATTTTATTTTATTATATTCTTTATTCATCTATATCCTATTAATATTATTTATATTATTTGTTCTGTTTATTCTATATAAATGTAAAAAACACTGACTAACATGATTCGCTTTAGTTTACAGAAACTTTACAGAAAAACTACTACAATGGAAAATTACGACACTATTATCTTTTCTAAAATGTTTAAACCATTGAAGATCTAACTAATTCACTTAGTTATTAAAGTTATAATAAGTGCTATTTTTTGTTCTATATCACGCATTTTAGTTTCTAAAGATATTATTTTTTCAAATAATACCTCATTATTTGTATTTACTCCATAAATCTTATCTACATTATCATATTTAAATTGTTCAATAGATTTTTTAATAGCATTATTATTATTTATAGTTCTAATATATTTCTCAACTAAATTTTTTTCAATATTATATTCATATGATAATTCATCTATTGTTTTGATACCGTCTTTGTATTGTGCATATAATATATGCGATATTACACGCGATTTTATACCTACGATAGTTCTTTTATGTTCTAATGCAATATCTTCAAAAGATTTATTATCATTAATTTCTTTTAGTAATTTATAATCTTCTTCAGATAACCATTTATTACCTACTCTTGATGTTTCTTCATTATGTTGCAATTCTAAAAACTTTTTGAACATTTATATATAGATGCTTGTATCTACATGCATAATTTTATATAATCATTTTTTTTATTTTTATATAGAAGATGTATTTATTTTTTGTCTACTATTTCTAGCACTAATGTATGCTTTACTTTCTGGACTATAATGAAATCTATTAGTGTTTTTATCTTTCGAATGTATTAGTTTTTCTAAGTCTTCTTCTCTAAATATTATTTTTTTTCCTATTTTGAAAATATTATATTCATTATCATCCCCTACTATTATGCAAAATTTGTAATGTTCTTTAGCATTATTATACCATTTTTGCTTTTTATAATATTCTATACGACTATTAATTCTATTAATATTATCTGCTATTAAGATATTTATTTGTAATTTATTTATTATATCATCTCCATTATTTTTCTGTTCATATTGTGATTTATGTTCAAGAATATATTTTTTAACAACTTTATCTGCATTATAATATTCTTTTAGTAACTCTCTATTTCTATTATCACAATATATGTCTATTATACATATTTTAAAATTATCTAATATATATTTTTTAACACACTCTTTTTCAGCTTGTGAAGTTTTTCTATTTTTAACTTTTAAATAATTTAATATTTCAGGGGCATTTTGCCCTTCTACATTTATATCTAGTAAATTATTAGATATCAAACTATCTAATTCTACATTATTTATAAAAAATATTTTCTTAACACTATTATTAACATTTGTTTTGTCAACTTTACTAAAATTATTATATTCTTGCTTTAAATTTATATTTGCATCAATTTGTTGCCCTTTGCTCTTTTTTATATTTTTTATTAAATGTTTTAATACCAATTGCAATCGTTTTAGATAAGGTTTAAAAAAAATATAATAATCTTGATTTATTAATATAATATCCTTAACTATTATTTTTCTTAAGTGAGTTCCAGAAACAATTTCTTCATTATTATGAAATATCTTTCCATAATTTCCTTCTAATATTTCAAAAACTGAATTATAAAAACTATTATTATTATTATTACTAACCTCTAAATATTTTATATTATTGTAATTCATTCTAATATAAATGTATATTATTATTATGTTCATATCAAATTTAATCCATCTACGCTAATGTATTTTATAACATCTTCAATTATAATATCCTTTATATTTTTTAATGGTTTTCCATATGTTCGTGGATATTTTGAAAATAATTTAGGTTTATTAGGCCAATGTGAAGTCATTCTCACTTCATCAAATATTTTTTTTCTTTTTTCTAAATCTTTTTTACTAGCGAAACTTCTAGGAACCATACAAACATATACAGCGCAGCGATAATTATAATTATTAGTAGCAGTTTTTTGCACAGGATTTCCGTAATGCAATGTTCTACTATCCCAGAAAACTCCATGTCCTCTAGGACATTTTATAGCAACATTACGACATCCTTTGTCAATATAGAAATTATACTGTTCTTCATTTTCTAACTTAAACCAGTCTTTTTTATCAGTTATTTTAAACTCCTCTTGAAAATCTTTGTGATATTGATTACTATTTTCTAATATAACTAATGTTGCATCCCCCTCGTTTGTATCATATGCGTTAATCCAACTTTGAATGCATTCAAAATTGTTACGCGTATAACTTTGGTCTACGTGAAACCAAGAATTATTCTCTCTTTTAGGTTTATCAAGAATATAAATACTCGCTCCATCAAAACTAACAATTAAATCATCAGTATCCCATAATTTTGCAAAAGCATCTATAACTTTTTTATTTTGTCTAACTTCCCATACTAATTTTGAATGCCCTATTTTCCAATGCTGTATTAACATTTTGTGATTTGGAAATAATTCGCTAATTTGTTTATAACTTTCCTTATTATTTCTATCTATAGGAGTTTCAAAATTGCTCGTCAAATGTTCTAAAACTTCCCACTTATTCCTAATCATATTATCACATTCTTCATCGTCTAAAATAGGGCATATAGCAACCCCGTATTTTAAAACAGTTTCCTTAATATCTTTTGCATCACACAAATATTTTTCAAATTCATATTCGTGAATATTCATAGTAGAAGTTATTTTTCTAGTATAAAAATAATATACTTACATAAATCAATTTTTACTTTGATTAAAAATATTCATTACCATTTCTTGAACATTACTTCTTCGATACAATTTTATTATAGTTATCTAGCGATTTTAATTTCACAACATATTTGTTTATTATAATTTATACTAGAAACTGCCGTCTTATTATTATAATTTATTTCAGCAATACATTCATTATCTTCTATAGTATCTTGAATTAAATCTATATGCGATACAATAATAATACTATCAAAGTATGATAATAGGGATTTTAAGAAGTCTGGTACTATTGATAGATTGTATTTATCAAAACTTACAAATCCTTCATCAATAAACAATTGTTTGCATGTTGTTTTGTTTCCAAATAGGCATAGACGTAATGCCAATGATATAACAAATTGTTGATACCCAGATGCCTGATGTATAGATATTACTTGTTTATCTGAATTATTTATACTTGTATTTTTTATCAACCAATTAATATGAATTATATCTCTTGATACATTAATTATATAATCAAGTTCAAACGGTTTAGTATCGCTATGCGATATATTTTTTAGCATTTTATTTGTATTCGCTAGTAGTTTATTAAGAATTATTTTATCATACAAGTTTATTCTAAAATCTTGAAAATTTATTATAATAGTATCTAATAAAGATAGCGTATTTTCAATATTTGAAGATATTAGTTGTAACTTATTAAGATTTTCTAAATTTTCCATATTATAATTAAATATCGCTAGTTTCTCTGCTAAAAGGTCGCTAGCATCCCTAATACTTTTTTCATTTTTTGTTATAATATCATTTATTTCAATATTTTTTCTTATAACAGGAATAATATTAATATATTTATTATATAACTCATTATTTTTATAATTATCTATAATATCTTTATTGTTTTCGTATTCTCTAGAGTATATTATATTTATTTTATTATCATACTCTACCCATCTATTATAAGAATCTAATAGTGTTCGGTAATTTATTATACGAGGTTTAATATTCTTATTGTAATCTGCAATATTTGTATATTTTAATAATTCATTATTAACATTATTTGATTTATTAAGATGTTCAGTATATTTTTCTTCCCATTTTTTATATTTCTCATAATTTCTAATAGTATTTAAAAGTTCTTTTAATTCAATCGCTTTGTTATGATATTTCATAATATATTTATTTACATTTTCTAACTCTATATTGCATTCTATCAAAGAGTTATTATATATTTTTTTATTTTCCAATGATTTTTTAATATTATTATTAATTTTTTCACTTTCTTCTTTATAATTTAAATAGTCTCTCCATTCTAGTAATAGTTCATATCTATCTTTATTTTTTACGAACCTATCTGTTTTTTCTACCAATACATTATATTTATCATTATCAATATCTTTTTTAATATTACATATATCATCATCATATTTTTTAATTATAATTTGAAGTTCTTTAATTCTTTTTACCCAATTTCTTTTACAACAATAATGACACTCTGGATTATAATGATAATCTTCGTTATTCTCTAATATACTTAGTTCTTCACAATACTTTAGTCGTTCTTCTTCAATATCTTTTATTTTTTCATATGTATTATTATAATTGCTAAGAGTTTCTTCATTCGTTTTTAGAAATTCAATAATATAATTGTAGTCTATCTCTTCAATTTCTTTAATAATTTTATGAGATTTTTTATATTCTTCAGTTTCTAATGATTTATTAGGAATACTTAGTTCATTCAAACATTGTCTTTCTTTAAAATTACTATTAATTAACACATCAGTCTCTTCTATATTTAATTTAAGTTCTTTTATGTTATTTTCTAGAGTTATTCTATTTTTTAAATTAATATTATATGATTCTAATGATAACTCAATGCCACCATCCGTCTCATTATTAATAGTTTCAATAATAGAATTCTTATTAGCAGTATTAATAATATTTTCCAATTCTTCTAAACTTCCAAATAAAGTGTTGATATTATTTAAACAATTTTTTCTCGCCTTAATTGGTTTATCTATCTTTGCTATTTTATTAGGTTTTTCCGATATTAGTTGTTTTATTATATCTTCTAAGTTATTATATTCACATTTTAGTCGCTCTATATTTTCTTGTATTTCTTCATAACTTTGGTCGCCATAAGAATTATTATCAAATAATTCAAAATATTCATTCAAATATTCTTCCTCATTTTTAATTACAGATAATTCACAAGGTTTATTTATTATATTTATTTGATAATTATTTATATCGTAAGATTTATCATATTGCTTACTTAATTTTTCAATATTTTTTCCTTTAAGAATATATTCTAATTCAGCAAATCTTTTGCACGTATTATCATAAATAGTTTCTGAAACTAAAGTATCATAATTAATTTTATTTTTTATTTCACTACAGTCTATCTTTAAAATTATATTAGTGTCTATTAGTATGTCCTTACCTATATTATTTATTAATTTATTATTAATCTCATACTTTTCTTTTAAGATGCAATTATTATTACTTAATAATTCTAGTCCTTCTCTTATTTTTACTAATTCTTCTTCATTAGATTGATAATTCTTGGAATTTATCAAACGTATATATACATCTTTCTTGCTCTCAATATATTTATGTAATCCTTTATATTTATTTATTGTTTTATTAAATACATTATATAGATGATAAATATACTCTATATTAAAAGATTTATCAATAAGTTCTAATATTGATTTAAAATCCATTTTTAATATATCACAATCTACACTTTGTGTAATCATAGATGTAGACAAAAAGTCTTCAATATTACCAAATAATCTTTGTATTTCATTATTGCATGCACTATCTTTCTTGATAATTTCTATAGAGGTTTCATTGCAAATATTTAAGTATTTATAGAGCACTGACGCGCTAACTTGTAATTTATTACCTATATTTTTTTTTGAATAATTACGTACTATTCTATAAGTTTCTTTACTATTAAGTTCAATATCTATAATAGTATATCCCTTATTTTTGTTATGATTTACTACACCGCTAGATAAGGAGTTTTTTTTAGTATTCTCTCCCCATATTGCTAAAAGTAATATATCATATATTGCTGATTTACCAGTACCATTTTTACCTTTTACCATAAATATTTTCCTGTCTAATTCATTCATATTTAACCAATTCTTGTTTTCGTAACATAATAATCCTTCCCATTCTAAATATTTTATTTTGAATATAGATTTAGGAGTAAATATAGTGTTTTCATTTGCATTTAAAGATGCATTAATTATTACGGATAATTCTTTATTTATTTTAATAACTTCTTCTCTTAATTCTTCAGGGTAAGTATTAACATCTATCAACAATATTTCTTTATTTTTAATAATTTTATTTAAAAACAAAAGATTATCTTGCGATAATAAGGGTTTAAAATAATCTGTTAAAACATCGTTGTTAACATTAATACAGTGTGAAGTTTCATAATCTGTGTTATTATTTATTATATCTCCTATTTTATTATGAGAAGTTAGATAATTAATATTATTTAAGAAATCTGTTTTTTCTGTTATAATATAATTTATATTGTACCTTTGCAATATGGTATTTAGATTATAAATATTTATATTAGAAAAATTTTTAATATCTATATGTTTTGGAAATATATCTATATTGCTTTTAATATAATTATCTAATGTTCTCTCATATTTTCCATTAATTCTTATAAAGATTTCTTTATTATCATCTTCTTTAATATTTATAAAACCCTTTTTATTATAAACATTAACTTTTTTGATATCCTTATTATATAAATCCCATATTAGATAACCGTGATTTATAATGTCTTCCCCAAAATTTTGCTGTATTAAACTTCCAGCATATCCACATATTGTTTTATTTTTATAGACGAATACTTGTCTCTTATGAATATCTCCTAAAAGCACATAATCAAAATCACTAACCCATTCTAGAGGATAAGGATTAAAAGTTTCTTCTATAGATTTTCCATTATATAATTTAGCGGATGCAAAAGAACCATGGAAAAGCGCTAATTTATATTTAACATCTTCGTTAATAGGAGGAAATTGTGGTAAATCCTGAACTCTACCACTATTTCTATAAGCATCCAATGTTTTATCAATACTTACGAAAGAAATGCCTACATCATCTATAATAAATGATGTTGATTTATTTAATATAAATACATTAGGAATTGCAAAAGTAGAAGAATAAACAAGCGAAGGTTTATTAATGTCACTTTGGTCATAATCATGATTCCCTGATATAATGTAGGTTCTTCCTATAGATGATATTGCTTGTATAAACTTTCGATAAATTATAAGACCGTAATTACCTATAACATTTTTATTGTGAAAAATATCACCTGTAATTACTATAATAAAATCATCAAAAGATAAATTTAAATTTTCTATATTTTTTTTAATAGATATAATTGTTTCTTTAAAAACACCTTTATATTCTTCGTATCTAGAATATGTATTATCACCATTTCTAATATGTAAATCTGATAAATGAAATATATGCGATAAAACCATCTTTAATGTTATATATAAATATTAAGAGATATCCATATGTATCATTTTTTATTATGTAATAAAAAATATAAATATGAGGAATTTTTCATAGATGAATATGCAGAACTTGACGAATATATGTGTTATATTGAAGAAAAAATACTAAGTTTTTGTAGTAATATTTGTAATTTTTTAGTTAAAAGATTGCTATAAAATAATAGAGGAATATAGTATTAATTTATATGAGTTTTTTCTTCTTTAATTTCGAGATTAATTCTTTTTTATTAAGAGTTACATATTTATCTTCTATTTTTTTAGTAACTTTAATATTATTTTTTTTAGCAATTTCTTTTAATTCCTTTGTATTATAAGGTTTAGTTGCAGGTTTAGTGGTAGGTTTAGTTACCGGTTTAGTGACAGGTCTAACAGGTTTAGTGACAGGTCTAACAGGTTTAGTGACAGGTCTAACAGGTTTAGTGGTAGGTTTAGTGGTAGGTTTAGTGGTAGGTTTATCGGTATGTTTATCGGTAGGTTTAGTGGTAGGTTTAGTGGTAGGTTTATCGGTATGTTTAGTGGTAGGTTTATCGGTAGGTTTAGTGGTAGGTTTAGTGGTAGGTTTATCGGTAGGTTTATCAGTAGGTTTATCGGTATGTTTAGTGGTAGGTTTAGTGGTAGGTTTATTAGTATGTTTAGTGGTAGGTTTAGTGGTAGGTTTAGTGGTAGGTTTAGTGGTAGGTTTATTAGTATGTTTAGTGGTAGGTTTAGTGGTAGGTTTATTAGTATGTTTAGTGGTAGGTTTAGTGGTAGGTTTAGTGGTAGGTTTATTAGTATGTTTAGTGGTAGGTTTATCGGTAGGTTTAGTGGTAGGTTTAGTGGTAGGTTTAGTGGCAGGTTTAGTGGTAGGTTTATTAGTATGTTTAGTGGTAGGTTTATCGGTAGGTTTAGTGGTAGGTTTAGTGGTATGTTTAGTGGTATGTTTATTAGTATGTTTAGTGGTAGGTTTAGTGGTAGGTTTATCGGTAGGTTTAGTGGTAGGTTTATCGGTAGGTTTAGTGGTAGGTTTAGTGGTAGGTTTATCGGTAGGTTTAGTGGTAGGTTTAGTGGTAGGTTTAGTGGTAGGTTTAGTGGTAGGTTTAGTGGTAGGTTTAGTGGTAGGTTTGGAAGAATAATATTTAATAAAATCTTTTATTAAAATTAGTTCTCCTTTATATTTTACATATTTTTTTTTAGAACCATATTTAATATATATACATCTTTCTTTCCCTAATATATTTTTCTTTCCATTAATGATAGTTTTTAATGGTAACTTTATAGACCGCCCATTTTGTGATCGAATTTCTTTACGCGACATTCCCCCCCCATGCCCCCAATTCCACTCCGCAATCTCCTCATCTATACCCTCCTCCCAATCTATATTCTCCCAATCTATATTCTCCAAATCTATATTCTCCAAATCTTCATCCATCTTTCCCTCTTCCTTCTCCTTATCAATCAGTTTATCTAGTTCTCCTTTAATAATATATTCACAATTAAAATAAATATGTTTAATTAACATATCTAACATTTCATTATCTAAATCTTCTATTTGTAATTTTAATTCACGCTCCAAATATTTGGCTATTATTAATTTTTTTATTTTATCGTATAATTGAATGTCAGCAAAATATCTAATAAAAATCGATTTTAAACGCTTCTTAGTATATCCTGAGGGATATTTTTCAATTATTTTTTTTTGAATTTGACTACATATTAGATATATAACTCGATTTAATTTATCTAATTCACTTTCTATATCTGCTTTATCTAATTCACTTTCTATATCTGCTTTATCTAATTCACTTTCTATATCTGCATTCATGGCATCCACTTCTCCCCTCCCTCGCCTCATATACTGTTCTTTTTGGTCCACTGTTGGATGGTATGCCTGCAAACATAAATCCATCAAATATAGGTCTCTGATTTTATGTAATTCAAAATCTACTAAAAAAGTGTCTATAGTTTCTTTTATAACTTGATTTAAATTATTATATTCTGAATCTAATTTTTCCATCTCTTCTTCATATAACTTTAACTTTTGTTTATCCTTCCCATCAGGTTTTATAATATCTTTAAATACATCAATTAATTCTGTCTTAATAATTTCTTTCGTCTCCTCCTCCTGACTCCTCGACTTTTTTAAAATAAATTGTTTATAAGTATATGTTCCATTTGATATTTTTTCGTTTAAATATTCATCATAATGTCGTTGAAATATAGGTAACCTTAAAACCCAATGAATTTTTTGTAAATTATATAAATTTAACAAATCTTCATCCATCTTTCCATCATCCGTCTTTTGCAACTTACTCGGAGATTCTTCCTCTTCCTCCTCTTCCTCCTCTTCCTCTTCCTCCTCCTCTTCCTCCTCCTCTCCTTCCTCCTCGTCCTCGTCCTCTGCCTTCTCTTCCTCCACCTTCATCATCTGGTTCTCCTCTCTTTTCCTCTTCTCTCCCCTCCCCCCCCCTCCCATCGCATTATTTGTTATTTTTTCATACAATTTATTAACAACTGCATGATATATTGTTTCGAAATAACTTGTATCGTAAATAACTTCTTGTGTGTGTGTGTGATACATGGCAGAAGTTATTTCGACCTGGGGATGTGTGCCTGTCTGTGTGTCTTGTGTGTTGTGTGTGTGTTGTTTGTGTGTGCGTGTACGTGTGTGTGTGTTATGTGTGTGTGTGGGATACATGGCAGAGACCTGGGGATGTGTGCCTGTATGTGTGTCTTGTGTGTGTGCGCTTTTGAGTTGCTCGTATGGGAGCTTGTACGAGGGATTTCTTGTGTAGTAGATGGTACTTAGGGGTGTTTTTTTGTGTATGGGTGACATCAAGTGTGATGTTCTTGTTGCAGACAATGTGGGCTCAGTATACATTCTTCCACCTTTGACTTTTTTTTTGCCTTTGACTTTTTTGACTTTTTTGTCTTTGACTTTTTTGACTTTGACTTTGATATCTTCGATTGTTCTAAATTCATTAATTTCGTCCTTAGTCATATTTTGGATGTTAGCTCCGCAGTTGCTCGCGATACTAGTTCTCAAGTTATTCCATCTTTCAGAATCGACTGCTGATGGTAGGATAAGGTTTGGAAAGCTCGTATTTTTCCAAGGTTCGTTTGTATCTGTTTTAAATATATTATAAAATTGCAACATACATATATTCGTACAATGTAATGAATATATTGTAGGATTATCATGTAAATACGCTGATATATTTGCACAAACTATATCTCCTGTTGCTAATATATATTTTTTAGAGTTTTTTTCTCTATTTAATTTAACAGCATAAGATTGTATATAATCACCTGATCTTTTCATATCTAATATCATATTTAATATTTTCATTTTCATCATGAATTTCTTGTCACCTTCGCCACAGTTTCTATATATTTTCACAAAATTTTTCCACTCATTCCCGAACATAATTTCTAATATTTTTTGATTAAAAAGATCATCATATCTATATAAATTAGACAAAATAATATTTTTTAATTTATCTAATCCTGTGTCCCTACCTGTTTGGTAAGTTTGATTATCATTATCTTGTTTTCCTGACGAAAAATCAAACCATTCTACATTAAAATTATCAGTTGTGATGGTTAATTTTTCCATACCGAATATTGCATGATATCCTTTTGTTATAAAATAATTTTTAGTTCCTCTCCATTGATATCTGGTAATTTCATAATTATTAGTATCATCTTCGTGAAATTTGACCTGGTCTCTCAGTGCCTGAGCCAAAGCATTAGCCCCATTCATCTCAAATGTAAAATCATTAATTTTAGCATTTTTAGCGTTCATATTATCATATTTAGAAGGGCAACCTTGAATACATGTTAATGGTTTCGAAAAACCATTTACGGAAGAATTTATAAAGTCATTATTGACAAGGGGTTTCTTGACGCGTCCGGCGCCGCCTGCTCCTTCTCTTAAACCCCCAATCCATAATAAAGCACCGAACCCATAATCGGATAAAAATCCATCATATCCAGGATTTGCATTAGTATCTGCTATCCTATATTGAATATTTGTGAGTAAATCATTTTTATGTGCTATATCTTTACCTGAATAAACAATTATTCTGGAATCAAATAAATTGTTTATATTAGAAGAGTTTATATATGCTGTCCAATGATCCTTAACTGTAGGGTCATCTGTTCTACAAATTGTAATATTAGAAGTATGGTGTTGTTGCACCTGCGCACTTAATCTAAATCCATGAGTTATACTTTTATTGGAGTCTCTAGCGTCTATAGAATCTCGCCACCAATTTTTCATTGATACATCAAGTTCTGCTTTTATGGCTGCATAAGGATCAGGAGCAGGACCAGGAGCAGGACCAGAATGAGGATGAGCACTAGGACCAGAAGGAACAGCATGAGCAGTAGAAGCAGCAGAAAGAAAAGTAGAAGCAGCAGCAGCACCAGTAATAGCGTTTTCCAACTGTGTATAATGTTTTTGAAAATAATTATCTTCTAATGAATTTATAATTTCTTTTGGTATTGTTTCAGTTTTACTAAAAAAATTATTCCATACACTTTCATTGAGATCTAAATAAGCAGAATAACTATTGGGCGGTCCAAAATTAATTAATAATTGTTTAGTTATCATATATACAAACCATTCTGCGAGAATTTTATAGTTTGCTCCTTTTGATTTACTAAAATCATGTATAGTATCTGTTAAATAAAATATTAAACTTAATGGTATATGTTTTGTTAAATCAGAATATGTTTTAATTGCACCCAACCCACTAGGACCACTTTGATTTTTTAATATATCATCAACATTTGCTTTATATTGTGCTGCTGCTGTTGCTGCTGCTGTTGCTGCTGCTGGTCCGCTCCCTGCTGCTGTTGCTGCTGTTGCTGTTCTTGCTGCTATTATTAATTCATATAGAGAGTTTGATATATCAAAATTCGCGCCTTGCCCCTCAACAGCTTTATCTAAACGATTAAAAATGCTATTGTTTTTATGAGCATTAATAATATCGACATCGTGTGCAAGCGCTCGGTATATTTGATTTATATTAACACTTGAAAGTATGGCAACCATTATTAAAATTGTATTATCTAATTATATAATATAAATAAAAAAAAGTACATAATTTATATAAAAAGAGTACATAATTTATATAAAAAGAGTACATAATTTATATAAAAAGAGTACATAATTTATATAAAAAGAGTACATAATTTATATAAAAAGAGTACATAATTTATATAAAAAGAGTACATAATTTATATTTTTTCTTAAAATTTATAAAGTTATAGAAAAATTAGAAAAAATATAAATTATGTACTCAAAAAATAATACTGAAATAAATACGTATAATAGTAAAAAATATAAATAAGAATATGTAAAGAATAACAACGATGGGTTATGCGATGGGTTGCATTGGGTTGCTAAGAATACCAAAGTATATTCACGATGACTCGCCTCCTACTTACTCTACTTATGCATATATCTTGGATATGCAATGGTTTGCTAAGAATACCAAAGTATATTCACGATGACTCGCTACCTACTTACTCTACTTTCACACATATCTAGAAACTACTTATGCTACTTACGCTACTTACGCTACTTACGCTACTTATGCTACTTACGCTACTTACGCTACTTACGCTACTTACGCTACTTACGCTACTTACGCTACCTACGCTACTTACGCTACTTACGCTACTTACGCTACTTACGCTACTTACGCTACCTACGCTACTTACGCTACTTACGCTACTTACGCTACTTACGCTACTTACGCTACTT
>Ga0315906_10003041_pt1 | contig 22571 bp, 16 predicted proteins | sample LakEriMetagenome_4_FD_203526 | JGI IMG/M metagenome (GOLD analysis project Ga0315906, IMG submission 203526) | Freshwater fungal communities from buoy surface, Lake Erie, Ohio, United States - Buoy 2 MA122 | ecosystem: Environmental > Aquatic > Freshwater > Lake > Lake biofilm | place: USA...
CGGTTTTACCTACTGCACAAATGGGGCAACGATCTCGCCTGGCACAAACGACTGATCGCCTGGCCACTGCAAAGTTTCACCAACTACTTTATTTCACTGTGGGTCGTTTGTTTTCTGGGATCATTCTTCCTGCCCTCTTCGCTACTCCATGTATTCAATGTGGAAAGTGAAATCTACCTGCGTATCTGGTTTATGATTCACTTGTTCATCGGACTGATGGGCACGACGATCTGGCTAGGCTTGAGTTACGACAAGACCTTCAGTAATCTGAACTGGAATTCGAAGTATTACAACTACTGAGCGTTGCGATTTTGCATGCGCCGCTTAACAAGGTGTAAGCGTTATTCCAGTATCAACTCATCGATGAAAATATAGGCGGGATATCCTGCGCCAAGATGCCAATCCGGCAAGTCTCCGAATTTGGTTGCTTTCACTTTAACATAGCGAGCACGTACCTGCGGCACCTCACGAATCAAATCGTGTGTCTGCGGATTCATATCACGCGCTGAGACTGTATTGTCAACTTTTGCCACTTGGGTAAAGTTGTTGTTATCCGTCGAGATAAAAAAGGCAACATCTTTAGGCATTAAAATCCATGCGCGCGTATCCTGTAAAAATCCGGCGCCAAATCGCTGTAACGACATTTCCTTGCCCATATCAATAACCACCTCAAAATCCTGTCCCTGGTAACCCTGCCATTCGCCTTTGCGCCATTCCTCATCACCACGAACTCCATTGATGATACCATCCGGTCCGCCCGCTGAATATTGCGGCGTATAGGTGCTGACAAGTGTCACTTTCCAATCAGGATGTGGCAATCGATAATAATCACCGCGCGTCATCTTACTGTAGTTACCATTTTTTACAGCGACAGCACGTAATGTACCGGTCTTAGTTAATGCCACCGGTGCATGGTAACGAAGCGAATTAACGGTTGGCTCTGATCCATCGATAGAATAGAAAATAGAATCCGTATTGGAAGTGATCGTCACCAACATTGAATCGTTGAATGTCTTTCCAGGCGCCAATAAGAAAGGAACCAAGACTATTTCTTCTTCTGTTCGCACCGAAGGATGTTCAAATGGGGCAACACCCCAGCCCATATTGGGACGGTCCTTCATGGTAAACGACAAATTTCCACCCGACATCAGTTTAGCAGTACCGATAAATGCTGAACCCACATAATTACCGTTCCAGGAAAGCGACTGCACATACTTTCCGGAAGCTGACACCTCATCTGCACGAACAACAAGGTCTTTGCCATTTTCCAAATGCACGACAGATTCCGGAAAGAGTGGAGTTCCGATAGCATAATAACCGGCTCCGGGCGTCACAGCATAAAATCCAAGTGAACTTAGCACATACCATGCACTCATTTGTCCGCAATCCTCATTACCAATCAAACCGTCGGGTGACGCTTTATAAAAGTCATCCATGATCTGTCGGAGTTTTTCCTGAGCTTTCCACGGCTGGCCGGCATAATCATAGAGATATGCCATGTTATGACTTGGCTCGTTACCGTGTGCATATTGTCCGATAAGTCCGGAGATATCTGCCTGTTGCCGACCGGTAGTCTTTGTGTCAGCCGAAAACAAGTCGTCCAGCTTTTTTGCAAAAGCCTCCTTACCGCCTAACATATTCTGCAAGCCGGGAATATCTTGAGGAACAAAGAACGTATACTGCCACGCGTTTGCTTCCGTGAAATTATTATTGACTTCGTATGGATCAAAAGGTTGCAACCATCCTCCATTTTTCGCCGGACGAATGAAGCCAGTATTGCGATCAAAGAGATTTTTCCATGACTGAGAACGGCGTATGTAGTTTTCGTAAACAGCACTATCACCGATAGTGCGGGCAAACTGTGCGATACACCAATCATCGTAGGCATATTCCAGTGTCTTTGAAACCGACTCATGTTCATCATCCATGGTCAAACGACCACCGTCAATATATGCACCAAGTCCATAACGCTCTCGACTTTCTGCACTTTTTCGCATAGCAGTCAGTGCAAGTTTCGGATCAAAATCACGTATTCCATTCATCCAGGCATCAACAATCACAGGAATAGCGTGATAACCGATCATACATTCCGTTTCGTTGGCAGACAACTCCCATACCGGCAATAGTCCGCCCTGTTCATATTGAGCAAGAAATGTTTTAATATAATCAGATGTACGCTTACGGTCGATCAATGTCATCAACGGATGCCAGGCACGAAACGTATCCCACAAAGAGAACACTGTGTATTGCGTATAACCAACTGCTTTATGCACTTTCCCATCGCGGCCACGGTACTCTCCGTTTACATCGCTGTATACATTCGGAACAACCATGCAATGATACAACGCCGTATAGAATACTTTAAACTGCTCGTCGGTTGCACCCCGAACTTCGATCCGGCTTAATTCTTTATTCCATTCAGCGCGGACGCGAGCTACAGCAGCGTTGAAATTCCAATCCGGTGAATCGTTTTTCATGTTTAGCCAAGCATTGGCTTCGCTAACCGATGAAAGTCCGACTTTCGCCTGCACTGTACTACCATCTCCTTCGAAAACGAGTACTACACGTTTTTCAGCTAGTGGCTCCACCGGACCACGTGTGTCTTGCGCGCGCAATAATTTAAACGGCTGATCGAATTCAATGCAGAAATAGACCCATTGATCTTTAGCCCAGGCCTCCGAGCGACGAAAACCTTCGATTTTCGTTGGACTTATCGCACGGATGCGACCATCCAATAACAAATCGCGGTGATACAAGTCAAGTAAAACCTGTTTGGATTTTCCGGCAGTGAATGTGTACCGATGAAATCCGGAACGAAGCCCGGCAGTAAGTTCCACATCGATTCCGTCATCTTCCAGCTTTACGGCATAATAGCCTGGAGAAGCCTTTTCGGTAGCGTGTCGAAATCGTACAGCTTTCTTCTCGCCGGCTACAGGCGGACCTGAGAAGGGAAGCAATAAGATGTCACCATAGTCAGGACAGCCGGTACCACTCAGGTGTGTGTGTGAAAAGCCGTACAACATAGAATCCGATTGATGATATCCGCTGCAACCCTCCCAGCTTCCGTCGATTCGGGTATCCGGCGACACCTGAACCATTCCAAACGGCGCTGTAGCTCCCGGATAGGTATGACCGGCTCCACCTGTTCCTACGAAGGGATCTACATACTTTGTCAAGTCTTGGGCAGTAAGGCTTACAGTAGCAGATGCGAAAGTCAGAAGAAATAAAAACTGTCTTTTCATAAAATCAATAGGTGTCAATTAGTGAACGAAACTGTATGGTGCTGATACCTTCAGCCGGAAAATCCGGATCACGGATAATTATTTCATACGATTGACCCGGAATCATATCGATGTAATTACGATCAAACAGGGAAGGATCTCCCTGATAGGATAATTCCAGATTCTTGGCAAATGTAGATGATTTCAACTCGAGACGTTTCAAACCGTTACCGGAAGGAAGCGCACGTATGGTTAAGGAAGGACGTGACAATTTCAAGCTTTTCGGCTGACAAAAGAATATAGATTTTTCAGCGAGGACTTCATTTTGATAAATGATTTTTACGTTGAAGAACAGATTATTGGTATCTACCATTTGTACAATTCGACTCAAATCCCTTGCACACACCATGGTGCTCGTATTTGCTTTAATATCCGCAGCGACCACCTCTGCCCATCTCACATTACCTTTGAGATCAATCAAACGGATCTCCATACGCGCAAGGTAATCGTTCAGCGAATCAGAAGAGACGTACACTTCCACTTTACGACGATCTTCAACAACACTAATCATCAAGGTTTGATAGTTTTCACGTACTGCATATTGCAAGGCTTTCCACCGTCCGAAGTAATCCATACCACTCCAGGAAATACCGGGCCATGTATCGTTAAACTGCCAGTATAAAGTCCCCATGCAATGTGGCTTGTTGCGACGATGCGCTTCCATTGCTTTCGTAATTCCATCGGCCTGCAGCAATTGGCTAACATAGACATAACTTGAAAAATCCTTAGGTCGGTTATACGACTGCTGCAAATAGTGCTGAATGGTTTCGAATCCGGTTGGATGTTTCTGGTGCGTTTTTACAGCAGGCATTGAAATGTCCAGATTAGGAGTACCTGCAATTCCCTGCCAGGTAGCCATGGACGGCAATGCCTGAAAACCATATTCAGACATGAAACGCCCTGTTTTAACCTTGTAAATTTCAAAAGGCTCTTTTCCCCACCATACACCCCAATAATGACTGTCGCCTGACTTCATACTTTCCGGTCGACCCCAACCGATAGACGGCGAACTCGGCCAATATGGTCGGGAGGGATCAAATTCAGACAGTACAGCCGGAATCATCTGACGAAAAATGGAAGCATACATATTCCAAACAGTGGCTGAATCATCGATTGTGTACTTCAATTCTTTTTGCCAACCCCAGTTATTCCATCCTTCTTCGTTTTCATTATTGCCACACCACAACGCCAAACTAGGATGATGGCGCAATCTTTTCACTTGCTGTATCGCTTCCACCCTCATGTTTTCGATAAATGCTGAATCGCCGGGGATCATCGAACAGGCAGCCATAAAATCTTGCCATACGAGAATTCCAAGACGATCGCAGCGATCAAAAAAATAATCATCCGGATAAACTCCACCGCCCCAGATACGAAGCATGTTCATATGGCAACTCAGCGCATCACGCAATAAACGATCAATCGTAGAAGAATCAACGCGAGTAAGAAAATGGTCCGGTGGGACTACATTGGCTCCTTTCATAAAAACAGGAACGCCGTTCAATCTGAAATAAAACGAAGTACCTATGGAATCTTTTTCCTGCACCAGTTCCAACTCGCGTAATCCGACAGTGAGTTGCCGGTCTGCTATTACATTTTTTTGATCCGACAGTGTGACGGTTAGATCATAGCAAAAAGGAGTTCCAAGAGCGTACGTCCACCAACGCTGTGGATTGGTGATTGATAACTTACTTTTAACAAAATTTGTACCGGCAAGCAGTTGAACAACTTGTGATTGCTTATCCGATGTTGTCCGGTTCCCGATGGTCATCACGTATTCGCCGCGCAAGGATGCTTCTATAGTTGTAGTGATTTCCAGCTCTGCCAATGTATCCGTGAGCTTTAATTGTTGCACATGTACATCTTGCAAAGTGATGTCCTTTTTCAGCGAAAGCACTACCGGCTTCCATATTCCACATCCAAGAAACCGTGGACCGAAATCCCAGCCGGACTGAAAAGCGGCTTTACGTGCAAACACACGATCACCGCCGGGTATTTTCACCGGATAGGTCGCCGCGCGTCGAGCCATTTCACGAGCTGCGGCGCTGAAGACCACCTTCAACTCGTTGTTTTTTTCGCGTAGCAATCCGGAGATATCAACCGACCATTCGCGAAACATATTGTCTGTCTCGACTACTACAGAATCATTCAGACTGATCTTCGCATAGGTATCCAGGCCGGAAAACACCAAGGAATAATTACCATTTTTCACCCAGCCTGACGGTGAAGAAAAACGACAACGATACTCCCAGTCACAGGTATCCACCCACTGTACTTTCGTTTCGTTATCTCCAAAAAAAGGATCAGCAATCAATCCATTCGACAGCAAGTCAAGATGCACGGAGCCTGGCACATCAGCATGTAGCCATTTAGCATCACCTACTTTCCTGAACTCCCAATCTTCGCGCAATGTCACTTGCGACAATTTCTCTGCGCGCACATTTGTTATCTGAATCCATGTGAGCGTCAGCAATACGATAAAACTACGCATATGGTTAAATTTCATCAAGTAGATTTCGCACCGTGCGAATATGTTGTTCATCGGTTACTGCAATCGCATATTCATCTGTATCGCTTTTCCCCATAGTCAGGACTGTTCGGGTAAATTCCATGGCGCTGCGTTGCATTTTTTTTCCTGACAAATGAACTTCTCTTACACCGGTTCGCTTTATCAACTCCACCACGTTTTCCGCATTGACACCGGCTCCTGCCATTATTTGGATTCGATTTGACGCTCGTTGTACCAAAGCCGCTATACGATCCGCTCCATTCGGTGCTGAAGATTCTTGTCCGGAAGTGAGTAGCCGAGTGAAGCCACAATCAATGAGTTGTTCTAGCGCCTCAAAATCACTGTTACAAAGGTCAAAGGCGCGATGAAACGTGACTTGCATATTGCCGGCGTTTGCCACTAACTTTTCGGACCGTCGTATGTCAATCGAACCGTCTTTGCATAAAAATCCCGCAACAATTCCAGTAACACCCAATCCTTGGCAGCGGTCTACTTCGTCGAGCATGAGTGAGAATTCGGATTCGCTATAGAGAAAATCACCTTCACGCGGACGAATCATAACAAAAACGGGCACTTCTACCGTCTTCAAAACAGTACGAATAAAAGCATCCGAAGGCGTCAATCCACCTTCACCAAGCGCTGCACAAAGTTCGATACGATTCGCTCCGCCGTTCACTGCAGCATGTACAGACGCTAAATTTCCGCAGGCAACTTCAAGTGTAATCATCGTGTGATAGGATCAGTAATGACTTTTACTATCAAAAAGACTATTGTCGTGCAAATCCGATTTTACGGCAAAATTGAACCCCTTTTGCAGGCAAAACGATCCGAATTCACCGTGTTTATTCAAGGCAAGAAATCCAACCTGCAATTCTTTGGACCGTTGCGGTTGTTTTTTCACGATGCGTTCAACGGCTTCACGGCAAGCATCACCCGGACTGGCTCCTTGACGCATCAGTTCTACCACCAAATGTGACCCGCAAATGCGAATCACTTCTTCCCCGACTCCGGTCGCTGTGGCAGCTCCTACTTCATTGTCAACATAAAGTCCGGCTCCGATTATCGGAGAGTCGCCAACACGTCCATGTAATTTATATGCCATCCCACTGGTTGTACAAGCGCCGGACAGATTTCCTTTACTGTCGAGTGCAATCATGCCAATGGTGTCATGATTTTCCCAATTGACTACCGGTTTATAATTAGCATCTTTTAACCATTCCTTCCAATGTTGTTCCGATTCCGGTGTCAACAGATTAGTTTTCTTATATCCGTTGTCGAGTGCGAACTTGAGCGCGCCTTCTCCAACGAGCATGACATGGGGTGTTTTCTCCATCACTAAACGAGCGATGGAAATCGGATGCACGATATGTTCAAGGCAAGCAACCGATCCGCAATTAGCGAACTCATCCATTATGCAAGCATCCAGCGTCACGTGCCCGTCACGATCCGGATAACCACCCAATCCGACGGAGGTCACATTGGGATCTGCTTCCGGAATACGCACGCCGGCTTCTACGGCATCCAACGAACGTCCACCTTTAGCTAAAATCTCCCATGCTGCTACATTCGCAGGAATTCCATGGGACCAGGTAGATAGCACTATCGGACCGGAAGGATTTACCGGAGCAACCGAAGACGCGCTGGCTACTTTTCGAAACGAAAAAAGCCCGGCGAACAATGATGTTTGATAAATGAAGCGACGTCGGGAAGAGCTTGCCATAAAGTTTTTTTTCGATGTTATTCCACTACTAGTTCATCCACAAAAAGCCAAGATGGATTTCCTGCTCCCGGCTTTCCATCGGGTATGATGCCGGCATTTTCCGCAACGAATTTTACATAGCGCGCCTTCACCTTATCAACGGGAAAAATGACATATCGTTTTGATGCATCCAGCTTATCACCTTCCACGTTACCAAAGCTAGTAAACGTAATTCCGTCATCACTAAGAAAGACTTCCATGCGTTTAGGATAATGAATCCAGCTTCCCTCATCGTTCAAGACGTCAATTCCTGCACGAATGATGGTTGTCGGTTTTCCGAGATCAACAACTGCTTCGAGATCTTGTCCCTGGAAGCCCAGCCAATCAGCGCCATTCCAGGGCAATGCGCCGTAGACACCATTGATTAAAGTAAACCCGCCTCCACGACAATACTCTTCGTGCGGTTTGTTGGTAAGGGTAATTGTTTTCCCAGTCGCCTGATTTACTTTGTACAACTGCTGCAACACATTTCCTTTACGTTCACTTCCATCGAATAGCGCGGATGTGATCACAATAGACTGGTCCGCATTGATCGGTGTCGAATAAATTTTTGAATTTCCGTCGGGGCGGGAACCGTTGGTCGTATAACGGATGGATCCATATTTATAGGGACTGTTCAGGTGAATATCGATTCCTTTAGTAGTTCCGGGATAAACAGCTGCTTCAACATCGAAAACCGCCAGGGAATAGTTGGTACCGAGGAACCCCAATAATTTAAAGTGCGAACCGAGCCGTTCGACGAACTGATCATAATTACGTTTACCGGAGGAACTCCAAGCTACTTCCGAAAGCGCACACATGCGCGGAAGCACCATATGTTCTACTTGTTTTCCATCCGGCACATATTCAGTCCACATATTGGCCTGAACACCGAGAATTCGCTGCACTTCCTCTCCGACCAACGCATCCGGTACCGGCTCGAAACGGTATACTTTATCAAGTGGCAAAAAGCCACCGATAGCCAACGGCTCTTGCGGATTTCTCGACTGATAATAATCAAAGTAGCAATACGAAGTTGGTGTCATGACAACATCATGACCCATTTTTGCAGCATCAATTCCACCCTGATATCCACGCCATGACATGACGGTCGCATCAGGAGCCAGACCACCTTCCAGGATTTCATCCCAGCCAATCATACGTTTATTTCGAGTATTCAGAAAGCGCTCTATACGTCGAATAAAATAACTCTGTAATTCGTGCTCATCTTTCAGTCCTTCCTTTTTTATGAGTGACTGGCAATGCGTGCAAACCTTCCAGCGATCTTTCGGACACTCATCTCCTCCGATGTGAATGTAGGTACCGGGGAACAGTTCACATACTTCGGATAAAACATTTTCCAAAAACTCGAACGTTTCTTCTTTCGGACAAAATACATCCTGAAAAACACCCCATGTACGACCGACCGTAAATGGTCCGCCGGTACAGGATAAGTTCGGATACGCAGCCAGCACAGCGAGTGCGTGTCCAGGCATTTCAATCTCCGGAAGTACAGTGACATGACGACGTGCAGCGTAGGCTACAACTTCTTTCACTTCGTCTTGCGTATAGTAGCCGCCGTAGCGAATGGTATCATAGGCTTCCGGCACTGAACTGTAGTGACCAATACGCGTTCCGTTGCGCCAGGCGCTAACGCGCTGAAGTTCAGGATATCGTTTTATTTCTATCCGCCATCCCTGATCATCCGTAAGGTGCCAGTGAAAATAATTCATTTTGTATCGCACCAGATGATCGATGTAACGTTTCACAAAAGCCACGGGAAAAAAATGGCGGCTTACATCCAGGTGCATGCCTCGGTAAACGAATCGGGGGGAATCGAATATCTCCACAGCTTGTACGTCAAGCGGGGCACTTTTCGAAGGAGGCAACAACTGTAAGAACGTCTGCAGCCCGTAAAAAACACCCGCTAAACTATTCCCTTTGATAATTACTCCCCGGTTATTCACAGTGAGTTGATATGCGCCAGTGTGACCAGGAATAGCAGGATCGACGGTAAGAAATATATTCCCGTCACCCGCACGCTTACTGACTGTTGTCTGGAAAGTAAATCCATAATTGGCGAGTAGATATTCATTAACAACAACAGCTTCTTGCGAAATACTGTCGTGTGCCACGATAAACTTTGCCGAGCGTTCCAGTCGAACACTGCCTTGTAATGGCCGTAGCGAATCGGGCCAGGGAATAAGAGGATATCGCTGATGTACATCTTGCGCAGAAGCTGACAGATGTAACAAATAAACCAACAGAAAGAGTAGGATGCGAAGGAACATGCGTTAACGTTTTTCCAGTTCATTCCAGGCCAGCGAAGCAGCACCAAGGAGTGGCGCATCATTCTCTGGTAGTCCGGAAGGAAGTAATTTGACTTTATTTCGGTAAATAGAGAGGAGATTTTTTTCGAAACTGATCATTGTCGGCGTAAAAAGTAATTCGCCGGCATTGGCCAATCCTCCAAAAAGAAAAATCGCAGACGGGCTGGTGTAAGCCACGCTATTGGCGAGCGCAAAACCGAGCAGTTCGCCAGTGTAATTGAACGCATAGAATGCAGCTTCATCCCCGTTCATGGCTTTGTCGAAGACCGCCTTTGAAGTAATCGGCTCATCGGTTACGGCAGTCGTCCGATCAGGATCAGAAGTAAGCAGGATTTCTCGATAGGTTTTAACCAGTCCGGTTGCGCTGCAATATTGCTCAAGACAACCTCTTCGTCCGCAGCCGCAAGGCCGGCCATGCTGTAAAATTATTGTATGTCCAAGTTCCCCGGCAAATCCGTCATGACCGTAAACCAGTTCGCCGTTTACGACTAGACCACTTCCCAGTCCTGTACCGAGTGTGATGAAAATAAAATCTTTCGTCTCTTTGGCGGCACCAAAATACATTTCGCCCAGCGCAGCGGCATTTGCGTCATTGGTAACAAATGCGGGAACATTCATCCGGGCACTAAATTCATCGGCCAGACGAATGATGCCTTGCCAGGGGAGATTCGGTGCGAACTCAATAGTACCATTGAAATAATTTCCATTAGGAGCGCCGACTCCGACGGCTACGATTTGAAATTCGGAAGAATTGCTAGTGATGGCATCACTGACCGAAGCGATATATGCCTGCGCAGTAGTTGCGGAGCGTGTTGGCAAGGAACCGCGTCGATGAATGACACCTTGGCGATCGACAAGTGCAAACACTGTATTGGTCCCGCCGATATCAACTGCGGCAACAACACGCTGGGAAAAGGAAGTGGACATACTATATTGTCGATAATCAGCGAAAGGAACATAATATTGGCTCCGCACGCACTGACTAAACGATTACAAAATAGTAAATTTTGACCGCACTTTTGACCGGAAAACGGGATAAAAAAAAGCGGGAACCTGTGGAGGTTCCCGCTCATTCGTTTCCGTAAAATCGAATTACTGTACGCGTTTAACGTTTACAGCATTGACGCCCTTGCGGCCGTCCATTTCTTCGAATTCTACGCGATCGTTTTCACGGACTTTTTCGAGGAGTCCGCTGTGGTGCACGAATACCTCTTTTTTCGTTTCGTCCGACACAATGAAGCCATAGCCTTTGGATTCATTGAAGAACTTTACAGTTCCTGTTTTCATGTGGTAATAAATTATTTTGCAAAATACCCGTCACCTAATGGAGCATCCTGCAGTTAACAAACTAGTTTTCAGGTGACTCACCAAAGGTAATAATCCAAAAATATTTTACAAGTATTTGTAAAAAAAGCCCTTCTAAGCACCCAGAAGCTGTTTTACGAGCTGGGAAACCAATTTATTATCGGCTTTCCCCGCGAGCTGCTTGGTCACAACACCCATGACTTTACCCATCTCCTGAGGTGTTGATGCGCCCGTTTGCGCGATGGCCGCTTTCACCACTTCACGGATTTCATCTTCACTCATCATTTGCGGCAGGTACTTTTCAATGACAGCAATCTCTTCCAATTCCGGCTGCGCCAGATCTTGTCGTCCTTGTTGCTGAAAAACTTCTGCAGACTCTTTCCGTTGTTTGACGAGCTTCTGCAGCATTTTTACTTCTTCTTCCGGTGTGACGGTGCCTCCGCCGGAGGTTTTCGCTAGGAGAATCGCCTGTTTTATTGCGCGCAATCCGCGTACGGCAACTTCCTGCTTGGCAAGCATCGCGGTCTTCAAATCCGCGTTGATTTTTTCTTCGAAGCTCATGGGCTGACTGTTTGAATGGCAAAAGTACGTAACAAAATGAAAAAGCCCTCCTTCTCAGGAGGGCGTTGCTCATGGTATGAGACAAATGCCGTATCGAACACTATCAGGACTTGGGGAAGCGGGATGAACAGGTTCGCCGGCGAAAAAAAATTAATCTACGTTATCGTGTAAAAACGAGTTGTTAGAACGGATTTGCGGCTTTTTTTCCTCCTCGTTAGACAACGTATAGCGTGAAACATTGGACTCACTGGAGTGCGGAACCGAATCAAGTCGTACGTTCTTGCGCTTATACGCCGGTTCACGTTCCAACTCGGACAGATTGCCGTTTCCAAGACGGTAGTTCAAGCTTTTGAGGCGCGCAAGGCGTTCGCGCGACTTCTTGAAATAATCATCTTCCATATCCTCCTCTTGTTCCGGAGCATGAAGGTCGGTCACCTGAGTATCACGACGTAATTCTATCTCTGCATCCATCTCAGTTGACATCATCGGAGTTTCAGCAGCTGTATTGGCCACGGTAAACTCGAAGGTGAACTGACTATCATCTTCTGCGGTTGGCGTGACTGACGGTTGCGGAGACACCAATACCGGCTCCATCGCTTCGGATGTTATCGTTTCTTGCACTGGAGCATTAGCTACAGGAGCCGCCTCCGGCGTAGTGTCCTGATCCATCACATACACTTTCGTATTGGTACGCTCTCGGTGCGAGATTTCAGCTCCTTGCTCTTCACGGGTTTTAAAACCGGTCGCAATAATGGTAACGCTGAGCTTGTCGCCAAGTGTTTCATCGTAGCAATTACCCCAGATGATATCAGCAGTAAGTCCGGCCTGATCCTGGATATAGTCGGTGATTTCTCCGATTTCATCCATCGTTACTTCACGAGTTCCGGAAGAAATATTCATCAGGATATAGCGAGCGCCTTTGATATTATTATCATTCAGCAGCGGAGATGCAAGTGCTTGTTCCACGGCCATGATTGCCCGGCTTTCACCTTCAGCAGCCGCTGAACCCATGATCGCATTACCACTGTCCTGCACAGCCGTTTTCACATCTTCAAAATCGACATTGATATGTCCGGTAACGGTAATGATTTCAGCGATTCCTTTAGCGGCCGTTGTCAAGACATCATCAGCATTAGAGAATGCCTGTGACAACTTGAGGTTGCCGAACATTTCACGCAGACGTTCGTTGCGGATGACCAGTATGGAATCTACATTCTTTTTCAACTGCTCGATACCTTCGTCGGCCTGCTGCTTACGCTTTTTACCTTCAAAATCGAACGGCATCGTTACAATAGCTACGGTAAGAATACCGAGTTCACGCGCTGCTTGAGCGATGACAGGGGCTGCGCCGGTACCGGTACCTCCACCCATTCCGGCGGTGATAAATACCATATGAGTATTATCCAATAGTACCTTCTTGAGATCATCAATGGTTTCGATGGCTGCATTTCGTCCAACTTCCGGAATTGATCCGGCACCACGACCATTGGTCAGGCTTTCTCCCAACTGGATCTTGGTAGGAACCGGAGAAATCTTCAATGCCTGATCGTCAGTATTACATACGACGAATTCAACGCCTTTGATTCCCTGGCGGTACATGTGGTTCACGGCATTACTGCCACCGCCACCGACTCCGATGACTTTAATGATAGAGGTCTGCTCACGCTGCAAATCGAATTCCATGGGTAGGATGTTTAACTGTTAAGGCTTGGGGTTGTGTGGTTCGAAATCTTACTTCTGTAATGATGATTATCGCAGTTTTTTGTCTTCTTCCTCTTCGGTAAAGAATTTTTTGAGTGAATCAAACCAACGCGGCTCATCGCTCGGCTGTGCGATCTTCGATAAATCTTTCTCTTTCGTGATATTAGCGGTGACTTGTCCGGAGGCGACTGCATTACGACGGTCGAGGTCCTGATAACCTTTGATGACCAATCCTACTGCGGTAGCGAACATTGGACTTTTCACTTCATCGGCGCCTTTAGCGATGTGCTCGTTCGGATAACCGATTCGTGTATCTTTTCCGGTGCGGTATTCTACGAGTTGCGGAAGGTGTTTCAGCAACGCGCCTCCGCCGGTGATTACGATTCCATCAATGAGTTTCTTCTCGTAGCCAGAGTGCACAATTTCATAAAATACGTAATCGATAATCTCTTCCATTCGGGCCTGAATGATGGAAGACAGATTTCGGACACGGATTTCACGCGGCGCACGACCACGAAGACTTGGAATCGAGACAATTTCATTGTCCTGCTCGGAAGAAGCAAGCGCAGAACCGAACTTCATTTTAAGTTTTTCCGCCTGATTCTTCAGGATGGAACAACCTTCTTTGATGTCATCGGTGATTACATTTCCACCGAACGGAATTACAGCCGTATGGCGAAGTACGCCGTCCTGGAAAATAGCTATATCCGTGGTACCACCGCCTATATCGACCAGACAAACGCCGGCTTCTTTTTCTTCGGCAGATAATACTGCATCCGCAGAAGCCAGCGGCTCCAGGTGCAAGCCTTCAATATCCAATCCGGCTTGTTGAACGCAACGATTGATGTTCTTAACTGCGGTAACTTGTCCGGTAATAATATGACAATTAGCTTCCAGGCGAACGCCGGCCATACCAATCGGGTTTTTGATACCCGTTTCATTGTCGACGATATATTCCTGTGGAATCACATGAATGATCTGTTCGCCGGGAGGCATGGCCAACTTGAGCATATCCTGCACAATGGCATCAATACTTTCCTGGGTGATCTCATCATCGCCGGAACGGCGGGTCACCATACCGTGGTGCTGCAGGCTCTTGATATGTTGCCCGGCAATACCCACGAAAACTTTGGCAATATCCACCTGTGACTTTGCAGAAGCTTCCTGCAAGGATTTACGGATAGAATCGATGGTCAAACCGATGTTGGTCACAACACCGCGACTGACGCCCAGCGATTCGGCCTTACCGTATCCGAGGATATCGATTTTTCCGTGTTCATTCCTGCGGCCTACGATGGTACAGATCTTCGTGGTGCCGATGTCAAGTCCTACTACGATGGGTGAATTCTCCATAACTATTTCTTTGTGCAAACTACCTGGTGGTGGTATTTAAGATTGATAACGGAATATTTGTTCCATCCCGTTTTACTAAGTCCTTCTTTATAGAACAAATACAGCTTCCCAAACTTTTCATCGAGATCTTTCCCGTCACCGAGAACAATCAGATGATCTCCCACACGCGGTATCAGTTCCATCTCTCCCTTACTATTCACGTAGATCTGTTCGATCTGCGCATCCCAAAACTGATGTTGACGAATATACTTCGCCACCTCGAACACCTGATAAGCCCTGGAGATGGCCCTAGTAGTGTCCCGCAATTCCTCCACTGTATATGTCTGAACTTTACGTTCCGCTTCCCTGGTGAAGATATACCCGTTGGCAACAGGTACTCTTGCTGTGTACTTTTCCGACATCGGCATGAAAACACCTTTGTCGTCGATGTAAAAACTATGATTTCCGAAGTTTATTACGCGAACCAACGGATCACGCTGATAGACTTCAATATGCAGCTTCCCATCAATGGTTGAAAATACCCTTGCATCGGCTACGAACGGGTTGTTCAACATGATTTTTTCTAACAAAGCCATGTTAATTGCCCCAACCGGCTTTTCGGTGACATCACCATACTTGTCTTTTACCAATTGTAGTATCCCTGCAGCATCAATAAAGGAGTGTCCGAGGGTGTCCAGCACGCTGGCTTCTACGCCGGAGCAGGGTACGGAATGCATCCGGGTGTCAGTAAATCCAACCGAAGCAAAGAAAAATGCAACCAACAAACTCCAGCCCGCGATCTTCCGGACTCTTTTCCAATCTATAGGATTCGTGCTTTTGGCCATGATCAGTGGATTGAAAGTTGACGACGAAGAGGTTCTACGAGTTGGTCAATATCCCCGGCACCCAACGTTAGCACTACATCCGTCCGGTTGTCGGCTAAATAGCGAAGGACCGCTTCTTTGGAAAGCAGCTGTTTGTCGGCGCAGGTGACTTTATCTAAGATGATTCCTGATGTCACGCCGGGTATTGGTAGCTCGCGGGCAGGATAGATGTCCAGCAATAACAACCGATCCAGCATAGAAAGGCTTTTAGCAAAGCCATCGACAAAATCACGGGTACGGGTAAATAAATGTGGCTGAAAAATACCCGTGATGTGACGATCCGGGTATAAATCCCTGACCGACCCGATACACGCACGCAGCTCCTCCGGATGGTGAGCGTAATCGTCAATATATATGTGTAGCTCGTTTCTTACCTGATAATCAAATCTGCGTTTTACGCCTACATAACTCGAAAGTCCCTTTCGAATTTCCGTTTCATTCAATCCAACAAAGCGCACTGCAGCTACAGCGGCTACAGCATTTTCGACGTTATGCTCCCCGGGAAGTTGAGTGGTAAGTCCGCTAAATGTAACTGCACCATCGGACCAGTCGAAATGATACTGATGATCTTTGATTTCCACTGTTGGTGCAAAGCAATCGGCAGGTCCGCGTAAGGAGTATTCTACTTTAGTTGCCGCCACCGGACCAATGGGTAATCCTTGATGACAGATCAACAAACCATCAGACTTTACCTGGCCGGCAAATTTCCGGTAGGTATCCTGCATTTCGTTCGGTGTTCCGTAAATATCCAGATGATCCGGATCCATGGAGGTGATGATCGCTACGTCAGGAAACAAAGTAAGGAAGGAACGATCGTATTCGTCTGCTTCCACTACGACGATATGTCGTCCGTCCTGCTCCCTACCTACCAGGAGATTTGTATTATAATTTTTAGAAATCCCGCCCAAGAAAGCCGTGCACGGAATGCCGGCAGCACGGAGCAGATGAGCGATCAAGGTAGACGTGGTTGTTTTGCCGTGAGTTCCAGCGACCGCTATCGTATAAAAACGTTCTGCAATTACTCCCAATACTTCAGAGCGCTTCATAATTCTGAAGCCTTTCTCCTGAAAATAGGCCCATTCCCGATGATCTTTAGGAATAGCCGGCGTCAAGACTATTAACGTTTCTTCAGGATGCTTGAATGCTTCCAGAAGGAGTTCCGGTGCATCCTGAAAGTGAATATGAATTCCTTCGGCTACCAATTCATCCGTCAACGGGGTGGCTGTTTTATCATAACCCGCAACGTGCTTTCCCATTTGATGAAAAAAACGAGCAATAGCCGACATACCGATTCCACCTATTCCGAGGAAATAGACAGATTTGATAGCATCGAAATCAAGGTGCTGTTTCATTTCTTGGCGGCTAATCGGTAAACCTCTTCAGCTATTTGTTCTGCAGCATCCGGCAAAGCCAGTCGTGCGATTTGTGCACGCAATGCTGTTTGCTGTGTATTATCTTTTATCAATTGCAGGGCTGCAGTAATTAACTGCAACGATGCTGCGCTATCTTTTATCAGTAATGCTGCTTGCTTGGCCACCAGCGCCATGGCATTCTTTGTTTGATGATCCTCCGCCACATTCGGCGATGGAACCAAAATCGCTGCTTTTCCGGCTAAAGCCAATTCAGAAACAGAACTGGCTCCGGCACGGGAAACCACTACATCAGCAATCGCATAGGCCAAATCCATGCGACTGATGAATTCGTACGCTTTTATCCCTTCCGCTTCCAGGCCTTTGACACGTGATGTAGCATCACCGAATCCGCCTTTTCCCGTCTGCCATACTAGTTGAACCTGATTCTCCCGAATGAAATCAATACCTGAAGTAATAGCTGCGTTGATCGTTCGAGCGCCCAAACTTCCGCCAATAACCAACAACACCGGGCGATCCGAACGCAGTCCGAAATAAGACAGTGCTTCATCGCGCTTAGACTGCAACTCTTTCAAGTCCGATCGAACCGGATTACCGGTCAATAGTATCCTGTCTTTCGGGAAATACTTATCCATGCCGTCGTAAGCGACGCAAATCCGTTTTGCCCTTTTAGCAAGGATACGGTTCGTGACTCCGGCAAATGAATTCTGTTCTTGTATCAAAGCCGGAATTCCCATTGATGTTGCAGCGAACAGTAAAGGTCCGCTGGCGTAACCGCCGACACCAATAGCGACATTGGGCTTAAATTCGCGCACGATAGCGCGCGCCTTCCACAAACTTGCGATAATCTTAAACGGAAGTAATACGTTGGAAAATGCCCATCTTCGCTGAAACCCTGCAATATTCAATCCTTTAATTCGAAAACCTGCGGCGGGAACTTTTTCCATTTCCATACGGCCATTGGCTCCTACAAAAAGGATATTGTTTTCCGCATTGCGTTTCATCAATGCCTGCGCGATAGCGACCGCAGGAAAAATATGCCCGCCGGTTCCACCACCACTGATGATGATATTCAACTTAGGATTTAGCAAGTTCAGCTCCTCCTTCCTTCTTCTCTTTCTCTACCTGACTACTTACACTTAATATTATACCGATACCCAAACTTGTAAACCAGATCGATGTTCCTCCCATACTGACCAGCGGAAGCGGCTGACCGGTAACCGGAAATATTCCAACAGCAACGGCCATATTGATCATAGCCTGAAACGTAAGAATAAAGACACAACCCACTGATAACAACGTTCCGAATGCCATCGGACTATGATGGATAAAACGGATGACCCGATAAAATAACAACACGTATAAAAACAGCATCAGCACACCCCCAACGAAACCATACTCTTCGATGATGATGGCATAAATAAAATCAGAATAAGGATGCGGTAGAAAATTCCGTTGCGTACTGTTGCCCGGAAATTTACCAACTAATCCTCCGCTAGCGATGGCAATTTTTGCCTGATCGGATTGATAATTATCTTCTGTCTCCGGATTCTGAAAACGCTCCACGCGCGAAATCCATGTCTTGATCCTTCCGGTATTGCCAGTAGCGTAGGCATACGCGACATACATGCCAAAACAAAGTATACCTATACCGAACATGTAGCTGATGTACTTCACTTTCACACGGCCAATCAGCATTAGGAACATGCACGAAATAAACAAAACAGCTGCCGTTGAAAAGTTAGCCGGAAGTATCAGCCCACAAACAATCATTACCGGCAGCAACAGTGGAACAAAAATAGACCGGAAGGTCATTTCTTCTTCTTGTCGTTTTGATAAAATCCTGGCGACATACATGACCAGCGCCAATTTTGCAAAATCGGACGTCTGAAAAGTAATATTTGTTCCAGGCAGCGTGAGCCAGCGACTGGCTTCATTTAGATTTGTCCCAAGCATTAACGTCATGAGCAATAGCGGGACGGTGAAAATTAATGCTACCGTGGACACTTTCGAATAGAAAGTATATTTTATTCGATGAGCGCCGTACATAATGGCAAGTCCCAGTCCCAGGACTATCAAATGTTTGAATAAATAATATTCCGTATTCCCTTTCTGATACTTGTACGCCAGCGTTCCCGTACTGCTATAGACAGCAAGCAGCGAGAAGATAGAAAGTATGAATACGATGACCCAGATTGTCCGGTCACCCTTGAAGTATTTATCCAACCAGGTGGTTTGCATCGATGCAATGAATTAACGGTTCACGCTTACAGTGCACGCACGGCCTTCTTGAACTGACGTCCGCGGTCCTCGTAATTTTCGAAAAGATCGAAACTAGCGCATGCCGGCGACAGCAGTACCACATCGCCTTTCTTGCCCAAACGGTATGAAACCTGAACCGCTTCTTCGGCAGATTTTGTTTCAAAGATTTCCGGCACGACATCCTTGAACGCTTTCAATATCTTACGATTGTCGGTGCCCATGCAAACGATGGCTTTTACCTTTTCACGGGCCAATTCGACCAACGACGAGTAATCATTTCCTTTATCGACACCTCCAAGCACGAGGATGACCGGACGGTTCATGCTTTCGAGCGCGTACCATGTGGAGTTCACGTTTGTCGCCTTCGAATCATTGATAAATTCAATACCGTGTACCGTGGTCACCTGTTCCAGTCGATGTTCGACATTTCTGAAATCGGAAAGACTTTCGCGAATAACTTCCTTACGGATGTCAAGTACACGCGCTGCGATACCGGCCGCCATTGAATTGTAGAGGTTGTGTTTGCCCTGGAGGGCGAGTTCATGGATAAGCATAGAAAAGTGGTGTTGATTGGTTTGTATGGTTAGTGTTTCTTGTTCGAGCCAAGCGCCCTGTGAAAGGCGGGATTTAATAGAAAAAGGTAGTCGTTGAGCAGTGCCTTGAATGAACTGTAGATAATCGCAGGTAATAGGATCATCGGAACAGTAAATGAATACGTCGTTATCGGTCTGATGTCGCGTGATGTTGAATTTCGAACGAACATATTTCTCAAGCTGATAATCGTACCGATCCAGGTGATCAGGAGTGATATTGGTGAGAATAGCGATGTCACACTTGAAGTCTTTCAGGCCATCAAGCTGAAAGCTGCTCAATTCCAGCACAAAAACATCGTATTCTTTTTCCGCTACCTGCAGAGCCATACTCTTACCGACATTGCCTGCAAGTCCTACATTCAACCCTGCTTTTTTCAGGATGTGATAGGTTAAAAGCGTGGTTGTTGTCTTGCCGTTTGTGCCGGTAATGCCGACAATTTTTGCTGTCGTATAACGACCGGCGAATTCGATTTCAGAAATAACCGGCACTCCTTGTTCACGGAGCTTTATGATGAGCGGAGCTTTGTCGGGAATTCCGGGACTTTTAACCACTTCAGTAGCTGAAAGTACACGCTGTTCTTCATGCCCGCCTTCCTCAAAAGCTATACCATGCAATTGGAGCAACCGCTTATACTCTTCTTTGATGATTCCACTATCCGATACAAACACTTGCAAACCCTTCTTCACCGCCAATACTGCAGCACCAACTCCGCTTTCAGCGGCGCCGAGTACGACAAGCAATTGGTTAGTAGTAGAAGTGTTCATGTTAAATTGTGTGTGTGTGTGTTTAATTCTGATCTGTAATTTGTGCTACCGGAGCTTAAGCGTTACAATGGTTACAATAGCCAGGAAGATTCCAATAATCCAGAAGCGGGATACGATTTTGGATTCGTGATAGCCTAGCTTCTGGTAATGATGGTGAAGCGGTGACATTTTAAAAATGCGACGACCTTCTCCGTATTTTTTCTTGGTGTACTTGAAATAACTCACTTGCATTACCACAGAAAGATTTTCAATCAGAAAAATGCCACAAAGGATCGGGATCAAAAGTTCTTTGCGGATAGCAATTGCAAACGTGGCAATAATACCGCCCAGTGCCAGACTTCCCGTATCACCCATGAAAACCTGAGCGGGATATGCGTTGTACCACAAGAAGCCTACGCATGCACCGACAAACGCAGCCATGAACACCACGAGCTCTCCTGTGAAGGGGATGTACATGATGTTGAGATAATTGGCAAACACCGTATTGCCGGATACATACGCAAGAATACCTAACGTTGCTCCGACAATTGCAGAAGTACCAGTGGCCAATCCGTCTATACCATCCGTAATGTTGGCACCATTGGAAACCGCCGTGATAATCAAAATCACCACAGGGATAAAAATCAACCAGGCCCAATCGAGATAATTATCTCCGATCCAGCGCAACAAATCGGCGTAATCAAATTCATGATTCTTGACAAATGGAATCGTCGTACGGGTAGTTTTGACCGCAGTACCGGAATAGAGCGCTCCTTCGTGTTGGCGCAAATCCTCAATGACGTTGGAATTACCGCCAACGTGCTCCACTGTGATTCGATCTTTCTGAATACGATCTTTCACCACTACATTACGGTTGAAATAAAGCGTAAGCCCGACAATCAATCCCAACCCGACTTGTCCCATAATCTTGAATCGACCGGCTAGTCCTTCCTTGTCTTTCTTGAAAACCTTTATATAATCGTCCAGGAATCCGATCAGTCCTAACCAGACGGTTGTCACAATCATCAGGATCACGTAAACATTGAGCAGTCGGGCAAAAAGCAATGTTGGAATGAGTATCGCAGCCAGGATGATAAATCCTCCCATTGTCGGAGTTCCTTGCTTTTCTTTTTGTCCTTCCAATCCCAGGTCACGAACAGTTTCACCGACTTGCTTTCTGTGGAGATAGCGAATTATTGTTTTACCAAAGAGCAACGAGATGATCAGCGACGTAATAATCGCCATCGCCGCACGGAACGAGATGTACTGGAATACACCGGCGCCGGGAAAGTCAAAATTGTTGTCGAGATATCTGAACAGGTAGTAGAGCATGCTTACGCCATGATTTTAAAAAGTTCTTCCAACACCTTTTTATCGTCAAACGGATGACGAATCCCGTTTACTTCCTGGTACTTTTCGTGTCCCTTTCCGGCGAGCAATACGATGTCACCCGGTTGAGCCAGTGACACTGCCGTTTTAATAGCTTCTTTGCGGTCAACAATAGACAGCGTTTTACGTACATCTCCTACAGGAACACCGGATTCCATTTGACGAATAATTCCTACCGGATCCTCGGTTCTTGGATTATCGCTGGTCAGAATTACACGGTCACTCAACTCGCAGGCGATCTTGGCCATTACCGGGCGCTTTTCCGCATCACGATCGCCGCCGCAACCTACCACCGTAATGATGCGTCCGTCGCCAGCCATAACATCGTGCAACGTCTTCAGTACATTCTGTAAAGCATCTGGCGTATGCGCATAATCAATCACACCGATCACGTGTTGCGCTGAAGTGATATGATCAAATCGTCCTTCGACCGGCGCGAGTAAACTTAGTGCTGTGAGCACTTCCAGTTTTTCCCTGCCCAACAGTAAGGCCACTGCATAGGCAGCCGTCAGATTATACGCGTTAAAGCTTCCCACCAAGCGGCATAACACATCGTGACCATCGAGATGAAG
>Ga0315906_10003047_pt1 | contig 22530 bp, 16 predicted proteins | sample LakEriMetagenome_4_FD_203526 | JGI IMG/M metagenome (GOLD analysis project Ga0315906, IMG submission 203526) | Freshwater fungal communities from buoy surface, Lake Erie, Ohio, United States - Buoy 2 MA122 | ecosystem: Environmental > Aquatic > Freshwater > Lake > Lake biofilm | place: USA...
CCTTGATATAATCCAAATCATTATCCTTCATCTTCTGGAAAATACCACGGAGCGATTCCACGATAGAAGTACGTAGCGTATCGTCCTTGACCGACTTGTTCATTTCAATCTTAAAGACTTCCAACGTCGGAAGTACCTTATAGTCATCAAAATAATCCAAAGTCGTTTCTACAATCCATTGATTCGCTTCCAACTCAAAATAGTTTGGGTTGATAACGTCAAACGATTGTGCAACAAAGTCCGGCGAGTTCAACATCGCAGCAACAGCCTTAGACTGAAAACTGGGACCGAACTTTGCTAGAGTGTCTACGTTCTTATCGTACTGCTTATGATTTACCATAATATCTCGCTAGGGGCGTAAAAGTAAACGTAATCCATTCGTCATAGTTTTGGATACTACTAATAATATTAGTACGTACCATAAGTCGTGTCAAGTCCGACTTACGAAGTGGAGGACAACTTTCTTCAAATTTATGTAATATCTTCATCTTTGCATCAATATTAATATCTACATCACGTAAATTCATCAGTTGCATATTTCTATTTACAATACTACTATTATCTAATATACTCTCTATTACCTTAGGTTTCTTTTTAATATCAGTATATTTTTGTTCAATTAGATTCAGATTGACCTCAACATTTGGGTCCGCGAATTCTGGAACGTATTTTAATAATGTTTTTTCACCTGCTCCCTTGATTCCATCAATGTTGTCACTCTTGTCACCAAGTAGTGAACGGAAGAATACAAAGTTGTCTGGATGTACACCGTATGTTTCCAGAATAATATCCACATCAAATGTCTTTTTCTTGACGGGATTATATACCTTGACGTTTTCATTAACCATCTGTAAAAAATCTTTATCAGTAGAATAAATAATAGATGTCCCACCATTCTTCGTGACCAACTCCGACATATATGCAATAGTATCATCTGCTTCAATATTATCCAGAGCAAGAATAGAAACGGGTAAACATTCCACCATCTCCACCAGAGATACGAGTTGATACTTCATATTCTCTTTTTCTTGTTCGTCTGTGGTCATATCATACGACCGATTCAACCGAGTCGGTGGTTTCCGATTTGCCTTGTATTCCTTGTATATCTTACGCCGACGCTGTGACCCACCTTTACCATCAAATACCAATACAACTCTGGTAGGCTTGAAACTACGAATAGCGAACCCCAAAGATTTCATGAATCCCGCCATGCCACCGATATGGTTACCATTATCATCTAACGTAGGAATTGCTGCGTAACTTCTCATAAACGTATTCAATGCGTCAACAATAAGGACACGGGAATTAAATCCCGTATCCTTACTGTCAAATTGCATCTCATTAAACGCCTTCAATAAATCAGTCATTTAGTAATTGCTTTTTAGATGGTGATACTTCGTCCTCATCCTCTGCGGCTTCCTTGTTAATCGCAGATGGGTCGAAGTCCTTCTCGTACTTCATAATGAGTGCTTCGCAAATCTTGTCATACAAGTCAGCTTTCCGTTCTTGGTCAGCTTCGAGGAACGCAGGGAATTCCTTACCTTGGAACTTCTCGTCGTTATAGGAATACCACGCACCTGCTTGCTTGACGATACCATTCTCCTTCAAGACATCCAACCAACTGCTGTAGTCATCAATACCACGATTGAAATAAATGTTGAATTCAGCCTCACGATATGGCGGACCCAAACGATTCTTGGTGATGACCGCCTTTGTAGTGATACCAATGATGTTACCTGCCGAATCCTTCAACTTACCAATCTGTGACAGACGGATACGAGTCGAAGCGTGGAATCCGATTGCCTTACCACCAGAAGTCGTATACGGGTCAGAGAACGCAGGAGCGTTCATCTTCAAACGTAACTGATTGGTGAATACGAGAGCAATCTTTTCACGACCTAACAGATTCGTAATCTTCCGCATTGCCTTACTGATAATGATGGACTTTGCAGTTGCATATCCATCCTTATTGAAGTCCGCAGCCATTTCGGTCTTGGTGGAAGCAGCGGCAACAGAGTCAACCACAATAGTCACCAACTTATCTTTCTTTGCAGATGCACGAACCTTCTCAATGATGTTCACGATAGAGTCAAAGATATCTTCAACCGTATCGTGCTGAACATAAACGAGCTTCTTCATATCTACACCAACCGCAGAGAAGAATTCATCATTGACGGCGTTTTCCGTATCAATAAGAACCGCAACACCACCACGCTTCTGTGTGGTAGCAATCAATGAAGCACCAACAAGTGACTTACCAGATGCTTCCAATCCAGTCAATTCCGTGATACGACCGGCGGCAATACCACCGTTCGGACGATTACTGATTGCGATATCCAACATCGTATTTCCCGTGGAAATGAAATCAGTCAAATCCGTAGGAGTCTCTTCCTCACCATCAAGGAAGTAAGCAACTTGTCCATCTTTATATAATTTATTCAAGCTATCTGCGATAACTTGTGCCAATTCATCTCTATCTGCCGATGGACTGGACTTCTTTGTTTTAGTTTCTTTTGCCATATGATTCCTTATATGTAACAAAACACGCAGGGACTAGGTAGTTTTGAGGCTACCTAGCACCACTACGTGTTTTTGGTTAATTAATCGTTGAACAACTCGTCAAACGCATCAACTGCGTTCTTGACGTTCTCCTTCGGAGCTGCTGCCGTAACAGTCTCAGACTTGGGAGCTTCAGCTTCACGGGCGGGAGTGATGACCGCATTATCGGGGTCAAGATACTTCTCAAGCGTGACCTTCAGTTCGTTGTAGGTCGGCTCGGTGTAAAGTTCCTTGATGTCGGGCTGTTCAGAGAGCCATACCTTCATCTGAGCTGCGTCAGTAGAAAGCGGAGTCTGTGACGGCTTGACCTTCACAGAAGTCTTAGCAAAACTTGTGTCCGACTTCTCCTTCGGAATGTATTCCACTACGATGTCACGACCAGTCTTGGGGTCGGTGATATCGCCGTAATCAGGGTCGGAGATGTACGAAAGAAGTTCCTGATAGACCGTCTTACCGAACGAATAGAAACGAACACCCTTATCCTCTTCACCACGAACGATGACAGGAATATAGGTACGGAGCTTCGGCATAAACGGACGAGCCTCAGCATAGCGCTCCTTCGGGTCACGGGTCTGGTCTGACTTCAGTGCGTCAGCAAACTCCGCAATCGGGTCACGATTACCATACGAGAGAGGCGAGAGATGGGTCTTGTTGCCAAGATAGTGGAAGTAGAGTTCAATAAAGGGATTCTCGGGGTTATCCTTCCACGGGACGATACGGATGACGGTCTTTCCTTCCTTCGGCTTCCAGATAGCGGTATCGCGGTCCCCACCGCCGACACGCTTGAAACTGTTGAGCTTACTCTTTAATGCGTTGATGTCTAATGCCATTGTACTTCTCCTGTGTTTAAAAATGTTTAAGGGTGTTTATTGTAATATACCCCAAGTAGGAAGAAGTATATTACGGTTTGTTTAGTTTGTCAAGTCCTACTTACTAAAAGTTTAATATTTCTTTTATTTTGGTTTTAACTGTTTTTAATTGACCATGTGCGGTTACTAAAATAGAATTCTTTAATTCATCCCAATCAATCTTATAGGACTTATCTATTTTACCGCCGTTCTTACTGGCGATTAATGCGTTTAATGCATTAATGGTATATATCGTATTCGTTTGTTTCTTTCTATGGACGGATATGGTTGACGCAGGTGGTGCGTACTGCGATTTCAATGACCCCGCAATAATATTGTAGGTCAAAATTAATTGATTCGCATCATCCACGTTTTCCAATACATAGATGTTATTGAAAGCTAACGTATATGAGTTTTTTATAAGTTCAACGTTTTCTTCCAATTTATCTACTGGAATAAACGTGCATAATAACTGAGTTTCGTTCATATGATACTCGTAAGACTGTTAATATAACACTTCTTATAAGTATCAAATTAACTTCAATAACACTATATTTTATATAGGTTTAGTTCATTATAGTTATGACCACGATATTGACGAACGGGAAACCCACCCGCACTCAATAAGTTGGACACGTTTTCCATAGAATCCAGTTCATCGTTGTGAACATCCAATAGAATTGCATCATAGGTATATAAAACAACTTTGGATTCAAACATCCCCAAGAAATTACAAACATCTTCAACCCGTGATATAGCTTCTTCGGTTTCAGTCAATTGCATCATATAATTAAATACTTTATTCTTGGATGGGTCGGTAAGTACCACTTTGCGACCCGTTTGCGACAATACAAATCCATTGTGACGGTATTCGTCCCATAACTTAGAGGAATACTGCTTAATCCTTTGGAAGAACTCTACACCACCCGTATCGTCGGATTGTCCATACATCAGTGCAAATGTTCTGGCTTTAGACTCCTCATATTGCTCCTCTGTTACTTCATCAACTCCATAGTATTGTTGAGCGAGGTAGGTGTGAAGTGAAGTGGATGGGAGTTGATAGCCAACTAGTTTTCCAGCCAATCGTAAGTGAAATGCCTCATAGTCAAACTGAACAAGAGTTCCGTGCTTCCCAAATCTGCTGACAAACTTTTCACGGGTACCATCATTCTTATTCAGCGCGGCAAAGTTGATACCACCGAACGCATTACTTGGACGGCCAGTAGAGGTATAAATGTTATAATCCGAATACACCAATCCATCGGTGGTTTGAATACCAGACTTTTCAATACTGGTTAGCGTAGGAATAGTAATCTGATTAATAAATTGAAATGCCGATTCTTGTTCGGTAGACTCATATCGTTTATACAGATGTTCGCAGTGTTGGAGAAATGCTTCTGCGGTTTCCACCCATGAAGTCAATGGGATACTATAGTGAAGATTCTTGAACTTGAATTGGTTCTTAATCTGATGTATACCCATCGTATAGAACTCACGATAAATTGGGATGACATCATTGTTGAGATGTAAGAGTGTTGCCAAATCAACCACATTGACTGCATTAGTGAGATGACGAAGTTCCTTTTGGTGCAGAGTGACCAGTTTATGTGCGTGGGAAAGGTCAATCTCAAAGTGTGGCGCATCTGGATGATTGACAGATACCGTATAGAACGTCCCATCTTCAAATCGGAAATGAATTGAGGACACCTTGTTCTGGACGGGATGTAGAAACGCATCAACCGCTACGAGATAGACATAGGCAGTCTCTTCTCGTAAGCGGTCTGTGAGTTTTGTAATATCGTCTAGATTTGTAATAACCATTAGTTCCTCAATAATATATTATAATTTAAATATAGTATGTTGGAATGTATTTGTCAAGTATGTCGTACTATTCTGTATATGTCCAAACGTCACCGCCCCACACAGCCGTATCAGGGGCTGCCGACGCTACTATAGTACTTGCACTTAATATTCTTATACTCTTTATTGGATAACGTAGGGTTAATGTATCTATTTGTTGTGTTGTTCCCGACGATGATACCTGAGCAGAGATAGAACCACTAGATTCGTTTTTTAGTTGTATAACCCATCCGGTGGGTACATTATTAAATGTTATGTATCTGTCGGTCATTAAGAAAAACTCTGAGTACGTTAATGTATTTCCTGTACCAGAAGAGTAGTACACTCCAGCGGAACCATTAAATACAGTTACTCCGCTTAATGAACGAGATACGGCTGCATCATACATATAACTGATTGCAGTAGATTCATTTACATATACAGAAACTCTTTGTGGTAATGTTCTGTTTACGCTTTCCTGTGAACTTGATTGTAGTACGGTACCAGCCGAATTCTGTTCATACAATCCTTCTGTTCCAGAAAATCCACTAGGTATATAGTAGTATACCGATTGTGATGGAGAAGATGCAGCATTAATACGTGTAGCAGCACCGCCCGCTCCTCCGGTAGATTTATTTGCCCATACAGTCTGTACGAACATATTCCTTAATTCTCCAGACGGAAGATATCTGCTAAACCCATTAGTATTACTGATTGACGATGTGAACAATAAGTTATTTGAACTGGTTAGTATTCTAGTATTAGTTGGGACAGCCCAATCCGCAGGATTAAATGTAGTGGATACAAATCCATCTGCTGTTGCCTGGAATGCTGCTAATTTTCCTGTGGTACTTCTAGTTAACGATGTAAAACTTTGACTTGTATAATTTTGTACTATTAATTTATTAAATATTGTACCACCTGAGGTTGCCAACGACCAACCCGAATAATATCCTATTCTCCGTGATGTTATTCCTTGTAATTGCGTTGGTAACGAGGACGAACATGCGAGTACTAACGTGGATGGGTCCGCTCCATAGTCACCATAATATAGTGATGCTGTATTTTCAAGTACTTGTAACATCACTCGTTTTCCACTTGAAACAGGTAATAATATGTTTTGTGAAGTTGCCAACGTTGTGGTTAGGCCAGACGAACTAACAAATTTTATGTCTAGTGACATAGAAGCTGCGCTAACCCTTGTAACTACGCCACGCAGATAATCTGTTCCGTTATAACTAGATATGGGTGTGTCTGGTATGAACGCGGCTATTCCACCGTCGCCAGCTGTATCTACTGCGAGTCTATTTATATCTGATATTAATCTTATTGATGTATGGTCAAAATTAACGTTACTTCTTGCAACATTTATTGTACTTTTACTCACTTTTATGGCATCATAGTCCATGACTGTCCATGTATCTGCTGTATCATTGTACTCGTAAGATGACCACCCGCTTGATTGAGGATTAGATATTAAATATCCAGAACCCGATAAATTTACAGTGTATGTACCATTTAAAAACGGGCTATCTTCTGCTATTGTTTGCCAAGATAATATTGTAATAGGTGGTTCAGGCGCGGGTTCTGCCAACCCAAACGTTGAAATGTTCGTTTCTGGAATCTCAAGAGTTTTTTCAGTAAACTGCTGTATTCGTTTACCTGAAAAATATTCTAGCGGATTAGGTAACATACGTGCTACCCCCGGCATTATTTGATTATAAATTTCTTTTTGATTTTTATTTTGCGTCTCGGCACCATATAATATTTGGTCACGATTGACAAGTGTATCATTATCATATCCACCAATAATCCATTTTATTTCAATAGTTTGATATGACGTATTAGTTACAAATTTAAAATATTGTTGCTTATCTACTTCAACAATTTTTTTTGAATTAAGATACTTTACAAAATACCTACTCACATATCCACGTGCGATATCTTGTTGTGTTATTTTTGGACGATTACTAATTGGATACATAATATATTAGCCGGTAGGAGCGGTAGTTACTTTAAGAGTTTGTCCTTGTTTTATAAGTCTTACTAATTGTTGAATAGTCGGACCACTGCGGCGTAACTCTCCATTAACGGGAGTAATATTATTTGCCGTCTGCAACTGTCTAATAAGTTGCGTCGTTCGTGGACCAACAATACCATCCGAGTTTAGTGAATTATCGGTCTGAAACTTTTTAATTACTTCAGTATGTAATGACCGTTCTAATAATGAGGTTGAATTAATTGTCGTGGGGTCTGGAAGACGTTCGGCAAGTGGTTTATCAGATGAAGGTGGTGTTGTAGGTCCGACAGGCGGTGAACTGGGTGGAGCCACTGTAGTGGCGGGTGGCAGTGCATCTGGATAATATCGGAATCTTCCTTGAATTTTTGTCGTCCATCCTCGGTCTGCCGAAATCTCATGATTAATTTTAGTTACGCTATAATATCCCTTTGACACCACTTGTGGTACTCTGTCTACTAAAAATGACTGAAGTAATTGAATTCCACTGATACCTGGTAATGTTAAATCAATTAGTATTTTAGTTAAATTAGAACTGTTAAATGCGTGTGCGGTAGGTACGTCTCTAGTACCTGCTTGTATTTCATCCTCACCATTTCGTGAGTCAAGATTCATTTTACGCAACATATTAGCAGGATTCAATTCCACATATTCCAAAGCACTACCAAAATCAACATACGAACTTAATCCTGCGCCAAGAACACCAATACCGGCGGGGTCCGCTGCAATACGTGAAGACAATTCCCGTATTGCTCGTTGTCTATCAGATTCAGCTCGTCTAATACAAGCTTGTACACCGGATTCGGTCAGAGGTAGTCCGCGAGTTCTTCTTTGTGCGACTTGTTCTGCGGTCAATTCATTTGCTTCGTATATTGAGTTATCAATATTTAAACGATTAATATCATCTGGAAATGTTAAAGGTACTAATTTTTTACCGTCATTACCTTCTGTTGGACCAGTTAATAAACAACTTTCAACCGTATACCTGAATGTCTCATCTATTCTGTCTTTTGCTTCTTTGAAAAGAAGTGCAGGAGTTTTATTACAAGGCCGTACATTAGTATTAGAGGGTTTGCAGTCTGGTGTTACAGAACTTCGCTTAAATATTCGTAATGTATCTAATTCCGGTGTTCCCAGTGCATTAATAGTTCCTTTTTCTGCCGAGCCACCGACTCCTGCTATGACTTGGGTTGCTATAGCAGTAGGTAAATCTAAATTAAGTGACAGGTCTATAAGTTCACTAGCAAACGTTTGGTTGTCTTCCAGTATTCTATTACGTTCATTAAATACATACATATATTTGGGCGTATCACCGGTACCAAATTGAGTTTGTAAAATTGTATTTTTATTTTGTTGTGGATTTGTTATACTGGTAAGTAACGCGCTTCTATCTTGACGGGCGGTCACTGTTTGGTTCGGTAATCTCTTGGATAATCCCATGTCTACAACATGAAGTCCAGGATAACGTGAATCATCACTACTAATAAGTTGTAAGTTCCAGTATCCTTCTGTTGCAGAATTCATAGCAACCAACAACGCCTGTAATCCTTGAGATATCGTATCCGTTCTACTAAACGCTTCAATAATTGCGTTGGTATTAATCCAAACACCACGAGTTAATGTTGCGGTGCCCGACTTGTTTTTGTCTCCTCCATTTACCGGCTCAAACGCAAACTTATCACCACCCAGTCTTGATACAATTGGTGATGCAGGAATTTCTCTCCCCGCATTTTCTGCTCTATAAGTTGCTTTTATTAACTCATAGTCGTTTCTACCATCCTCAAATACTTGCGCAGTCGGATTAACTACGAGCATAGTATTGGGATTTGTGGACCTAAGTGCAGGATGGTATCCTACTTCATTAGGTATCAATTTATCCGTCGCATACTCTATGGGATTTAATACAGTTAAGGGATTTATCAGTGTTGCTTTTATTGTGTCTCGTGAGTCTTCTGGAAACAAACTTGCAATACCAAACACCGTATCATTTAATAAAACGTATACGAAAAATCTCCACGTTATTAAATACGCCTTCTCTCCTCTAGCTCCTTGCTGTGCGGCAGTTGAAGAATCTGCTACCGGGACTATATCATTTTTCCACGTAGCATTCGTTAAATAAAATTCTATAAATTTTGCAAAAGTTTTTTCTTTCCATGCACTGGTAGTGGAGAAAAACTCACGTACATCTACTGCATTACATTTCTCTGCTGCGTTTGCGCAATTAGACTTTAATGCAGATTGTACTGTTGGTACTTCAAATTGTTGGATTGAGTGCATAACCAAGTCTATTTCAAACACATTTTCTCGTGTTTGCTTTATATTAAACTTTACTGCATATCCTACTAGAATGTCATAATTACCATAACTGTCGTATACCCGACGATATACAGGACTTTGACGTACTTGCTGTTTGTAGGTAAGAATGTCTTGTAACTCTGCCGCAATTCCACCTTCACCTTCAATCGGTCTGTTCCAATTAAAAAAATCAATTACATTTCTGTCGTCTTGAGAGGTCAGTCTTCCAAATTCAAATACTAATGGAGTACCGGAACGTAAAAAATACTTTAACAATGTATCTACTTGCCCTACAGAGTACGCCACAATTTTCATGTTAATTCTGAACAGACCCCCACGAACTCCCATCGGTCCTGCCAAACTTCGTTCTATAGAAACATTTGTTATACCGGGGTAGGGGATAGTATCGGGTTCGCCTTCGGTATTTCTTGCTAATAAACCCAAAACTCTCTGTGGAGTTGTTGATGATTTATTATCTGGTGGTATAATATACGAACCAACTATACTTCTGGGCGTAGTCTGTGTTTGTGTTGCGTCTGTGTTTGTGGTAAAGATGTTAGCTAATGGGTTGTATAATTGTTCCGCCCGTAGTATACTAGAATAGTTGTGTAGTCCGATAGACGGACACCACCCCACGGTGTTTATATTTACATTTCTAAAATCGGGTTCGTCTCGTTGGACTACATCAGTTTTGTCCACATACATCAACGATGTTAAGTTAACAAAGGGCATGTTTACATTTACCATGTCCGTTGAGAATTTTCTTTTGGTTAGTTCGTATTGAATTTTTGGATGAAAAGATTCAAATGTTGATATATACGGAGTTATAGGTGGTAGAGCTCCGCCGCCGGGCGCAGTAAGAGTATTTGGTACCGATGTTACGGGTAATTCCGCTTGTTGCGCGTCAATTGCACTTCCTTTAGTCCTGAGGAAAGGTTCGGGGTCTATTGAGGTAAATTCACCCCCACCCACACGATTTTCAATCGTCGTTGACTTTGGTGGAAACTGTCCTCGACGAGGAACACGAAGTTCAAAGTGTAAGTGGGGTCCACCTGTACGTTCACCGGTGTTTCCAACACGACCAATCGGCTGCCCTGCCTGAACTACATAAAAAGCATTTTTATATTCACTTGTACCACGCTGTTCTGTCGTACTACTTTGAAGTATCGCACTTCCGCTTATATTTGTTTTCCCTCGTAGTATAAACGTTTTACCTTCTCTATCTAAAGCACTCGCCTGTGATTCTTGTACCCAGTTTTGAAACGAGGTGGAGTATACGTATCTATTTACTTCAATCGTGGTAGCCTGTCCATAACTTGCGTTCGGATTGTCTTTTAAATGATAATAATGTGTTCTATATACTTGTGGGGGCTCACCTGCAACCGTGGGTGCGTCATGTTCTAAAATAATATAATTTCCGGCATCAGCATCATTTCCCCATTGAACCACTCTCCCAGCTGCAACTGCGAGTACCGGTGTACCCTCAGACGCTTTATTGTTAGTGGTTGTACTATTAAAATCTATAGCGTAGTGATTGTGGGGTGTTAAGGTGTTTCCACCTCTAGTTCGTATATTTTCACGGTAAACACCGAACCCTAAACTTCCTCGTGGAAAGTCAGAAGTTGTTAATCCCAAAATTGGTAGCGAGTCAAACTGAATCCTAATCGTAGTCGTCATACATTCGGAATAAGTAATTTGGTTCCACCCACAAGACCAATGGTACCATTCGCAAGATTATTTGCTTTTGCTATAACCCACCATTTATTAGGTGTTTTATAAAATAAATTAGCAATCGTATCCAGTCGGTCACCTTCTTGGGTAATATAGTAAAATGGTATATCTTCTGTTGGGACAGAGGATAGTATTGTTGTTTGATAATATGGAATTGATTTGGAATAATCAATTATGAGGGGAGTAGTATATTTGTCCATTAGGTTCTAGCGCTAAGTATGTTGTTTACTGTTCGTGGGTCACTGTCAGAATTAAATGCGGCACTAACCTGTTCGCCACGTACCGGGGTGGGATTTTTCTGTTTGTTGGCTACATCTTCAACAATCTTATAGAATGGACTGTTGTAGTATTTACTCGTCTTCTCTATGAGACTCAACTGCATTTTTACCGCAACATGCTGTGCTACACCTTTATCAATATCAAATGTATTGCTTTCATCCAAAAATTCATAATCTAATGATTCAATAAAACACGGTTGGTCTTCATAGATACCACCGATTGTTATTCTGAATAATTGTGGTTGTAAGAAACCAGTTGATGTAACTCCTTTGGGAAATGCCAATCCTGTCAGATAATTTATTTTAGTCCACACGCTATCTATTTCTGACTTAGAGAACGCAACAATATTAAAATCAAGACTTATACCACGTTTCACACCCGAATACGTTACGAAACGTTCTGTACGTCCTATATACCGTTGTTCATTATAATCCGGTTTTACGTTCTCATTAAGTCTTGATATAAAAGCACGGAATGGAATATACTCCGCCTGCTGATTAGTCGGACCTCCGAACGATTTAAATCTAAATGCAATAATATCTCTATTTTCAGGAGCGTTGAAATCAAACTGTTGGTTTGTTATTAGCGCAGGATTTTTACGTAAAAAGTCATAATTAACGAAAAATGAGGAAGGTGATGTTGACCCCTTAGGAACGACATCACTTGGATTAAATGCATCAGAGATATTAGACCGTTTTCTTACCCGACCAGGATTGGTGAGAGTAGAGAACTCTTCTTTGATAGCTTCAAAAATTTTATTTTTTTTACCAGTCGTCGTATTTGTTTTAAAATATCCATTGAGTCCATATGGCCCCAACTCATTTGGAGAAAAAAGAGGTATGTTACTACTCAATCCCAATGAACTTAATGGATTTCTAATTATATTAGTATCTATAAATCGTTTTGCATGTACACCAGGAACGATTGACGCCAGTATGGCCGCCGGATTGAAGATTTTTGTTTTACTATAGGGATTAAAGAACTGTAATACAGTCTGATTACTTGCAAATCGTGTACCCGCTGGGCTGAGTAAAAATTTTGTTATTCTATTATTATCTCTTGCAAATGATACACCGAAGGGTAACAGTCGTATATCATCCTTTGCATTCGCCGTAGATAAAAACGCTCCACGGTCGCCCTTAAATACACCGGATGTGGTGTTATCTGTACCTGGACCTATATAAATAAATGGCTGATTGGGATTGATTGATGTACGTGGCGTTTTATATGTATTCGTGGAATACGCGGCAGTCAACACATTTGTATATACGCTTCCTCCCTGTGTTAACGTCTTAAGTAAATTTCTTTCGTATATTTCTTTTAATCGTGGCATGATTATCTCGCGTTACGAACAACGTTTACACCAACCATTTTGAAACGATTCATGGATTGTGAAGAACCATCAACTGTAATCGTAGTATTTGCCGATTGTATTGCATTTATCAGTGCCTTAATATCTGCTCTAAGGTCATCGTTTCCACCACCCGACTTATTCATTCCTGCTCCCATAGCTTTTGCTAAACCAACTCCAGGACTAAGTACGGAGAGCGCACCCTCCCCAAATGACATTAAATCATCTGCTTTAAATAAATTAGTTCCTGCTATAACCGTGTCACGGTTGTTTAATGCGTACGCACCTGATGTAGTCAATAGTGTACGATTCCCATAGTCTGAATACATATCATCTTTTTTACCACTATACGCGTACGCACCACCTGCAAGAGCTCCAACACCTAACGCAGCTAATGACAATCCTCCAGTAAATGGCGCAAGTGCCAATGCAAGTCCTAATCCACCACCTAGAGCACCAAGTGCGGTACCGGTCTTTACGTTTCCTTGTTCGGCTAGTTTGTTACCTGCCATAGCACCACCAATACCAAGAGCGGCACCTCCCAGAACACTTCCTGTAGCTCCTAACATTCCCATGCCACCAAACGCTGTGGCTCCACCTCTGAGTCCTAGTAATTGAGAGGCCCAGCCCTTCGGTAGTCCCGTGACACTTAATGCTAGTAAAGACGTTGCGGCGCCATACGCTGCTTTTGCCAACATACCAAATGACCCTTCTACTATATCGGCACCACGAGCTACAGCCGTCATTGCTTTTGCGGTTGCGGTACTGCTAGTTGCCGCTTTAGTCATCTGACTTTCAATATTTTCTGCTGCACTACCTACTTGCTGTTGACGCAATATCTGTTCTGAATTAATACCTAATTGATTGAATAATGCACGGAAGCTAGTACTTTGGAATAGGTCGCCGGGTACCGTAGACGAAAGATATTGAAGTACTGCGTCCGGTCCCTCTTGTTCTAGTTTCTGTACTAGTGTACCAAAATCTACTTGTGCTCCCAATTGATTTAATTGTGATACTGTATCAATCACATTATCTAAACTACTGACCAAGGATTCCTGCGCACCCTGTATTGCTGCAAGACTGATACCAGCTCTTTCGGCGTCGGCAGCTGCTTTGGCAAACTTATTACCGAATAACAAGAATGACATACTGTTTTTATTTACTATTGTAGACAATTGTGCCGACGACAAGCTTGCACGACCTGTTGCTTGACGGAAGGCATTCATTTGTTCTTCAGTAGTTGCACCAATAACAGTAAGCGCTTTTAAAGAATCACCGGTTAATTCAAATTCTGACCCAAATCCACCCTTTAAATTTTGGGCAAATTTTGCTGCACCTTCGGCACTAAGTTCAAATCCTGCTCGTGTACTGATAAAAGTATCTGTTAATGACTGTTCTGCAGCTTGTATTTGCTGCATATTAACCATTCTATTTAATTCTACTTTACCTATTTGACTTAACAGTGCTGTTCTATTCTTTAGGTCTAATTCAACTCCTTTGACCGCAGATGTACCAATTTTTTGAGCAAATTCTGTACCTGCGCGACCCATTCTGACTAACTCTTTACCTAAGTCTTTGGCTTTATCTGCAAACTTATCTAGCGCCTTCCTTGATTCATCAAGTGACTTAGTAGCTTTTTTTCGTGCCTCACGTTCTTGTTCTGCTTCTGCGATGGCTTTAGCAGTGGCTCGACTATATCCATCGGTGTTGTTTGCAGCATCTTTCATTTGTGCAATCAATAATTGCACCGCTGACCGTAATTCAAATGAGTCGTCTGCGTTTAATCCATCTGCCATGTCTTATCTCTTCGAAGGTTTATCGGATTTGGGTTTCATCATCTCTGCTTCTTTTCTCTTTACAGTTTCTAGTTGTTTTAGATAAAAATTACGTAAATACACAGGCATACTGTATATTTGTTCAAACGTAAATCCTCCATTACCGTAGTATGTCAATCCAAATATAACCTTGTGTATTTCTAATTTATCTTCCGAAGTCAGGCCAAAAAAAGTTGGCCCCAATGGGCAACCTCGCTTTTACTTGACTTTCGCATATTACACACTGAAGACTTAAATCAAAATCTATATCAGGAGAAACCTCACGTATTTTTTCTCTTAACGCACGAACATCACGAATAATCATTGCTTCAGAAAAATCTTTGATGAGTGTCTTGTCACGATTACCATTAACTGAGGTTATTATAAATCGAAGTCTTGTTGTCGTATCACTTTCAAGTGACCCATTCAATTTTTTTAACGCATCAATCTCTGCTTGTATTTCACGTTCTTTTCCACGAGTCAGTAACTTAAATGTAACTGTTACACCAGTCGGTAATGTTACCGAATACTCACCATCTTTATCTGGTAGTTCTTCGGTTAGTATCATATCTAATGTTGACAGGTCGGCAACATAATCAAACTTATTATTACATTGTGTACAGAATAATTGTACAGGATAATCTTTACCATACGCTAGTACTCTGGCAGCAACCATAACTGCATTTAAATCACCGACCAATAAATCATCGGGTTTTACGCCGGGGGTAACAATTAAACTTTCCATTAGTTTATCTAATACAAGACCTTTTTGAATTAGATTTGTTGAAGTCAAAATATCCTCTTCTTTTGCGGTCATATACTTGACATCAATTCTCCCACTACGTAATGGGTGTCCCTCTGGATATAACTTCCCACCGCTAGGTAAGTCAATCGTTTCTACGGGAAACTTAAAATCACTCATAATAACTCCTTAAACTGGTTAGTTTTACTTATATAAATATCAATCATCCAGATTTTTAATAGAAATATCTTGATTGTACACGGTACTTAATTTCTTGACAAATTCCTTAAAATACGATTTTGACCGTTCTGGTGTGACCAATGCTCCGTCCACAACCAAGTCTGCCACCTGCTGCTTCTCTTTGAGGATATCTCGCATATATTCATCAATCGTATCGGCACATAACATATAATACACCTGTACCTGACCTTTTTGACCGATACGGTGGGTACGGTCCTCTGCTTGTTCGTGATTTGCAGGCACCCAATCGCAATTTAGAAATACCACAGTATCTATCTGATGTTGAAGTCCGTCAATACCCATACCTGCCGCCATCAAACTGAATAGTCCAACTTTAGCCTCACCTTTGGTCAATCGGTCAATGGTATGTTGACGTTCCTTACTATTCATTTCACCTGTCAGGAGTGCTGCCTTATCTCCGTACTGTTCAGCCAAGAACTTGAGTGGAGCGATATAATTACTGAAAATAAGGATGGGTTTATCGTTATCCAAGAATTCGTCCACCATTTCTACCAATCGTGGAATCTTCTTTTCAATTAAGAAGTTTTGAAGTTTCGGCATATGACCGATAGTGGGTTTCTCTACCTTCCACCGACCAAACACTTCTCGGAGTAATTCTTTGTATTGTTTCTGTTCGTCCTTTGTTAATTCCACATACAAGTCATTCCGTTGCTTTGCGGGAAGTTCTGTAAGAATCTGGTCTTTCTTGCGGCGAATGACCAAATCTTTTGTACGGTCATGCAAGTCTTGGAGATTACGAGGTGCTTCTCCTTTCCATCCCCCGTAACGTTGAGTAAAATGGAAAAAGTTATTGAAACGTTCTTTGTCAAGGAAGTTCAACAAAGCAAATGCTTCTATTGGACGAGACATCACGGGAGTACCCGTAAGGAAGATACAGTACTTCGTTTTGATACCTGGATATTTTCGTCGTTCTTTATAGGAGCCTAAAATAGACTTTGCTCTGATGGTTTGTCGGTTTTTGAGATAGGTGGCTTCGTCACAAACGAGGAGGTCAAAATCTTGCTTCCGTAAATCGCCAACCACTTTGCCAACGGCATCATAATGAACAATATGAAACTGATTGTTAAGCTTTCCGTAATAATTTTTGCTATCCCATATCGTAGACTCCTTTCCGGTAAACTTTTTAATTTCACGTTGCCAATTCACCACAACGGAGAGTGGGCAGACGATTATTGTTTTGAGATTCTTATATTGTGCGTACCCAATTGCTTGGGCAGTCTTACCCAGCCCAGGCGCATCCGCAATGAGACACCGACCATCTGCACGTTCCACGAACTTGACGCCGACTCTCTGATACGGATAGAGTTGCAATTGCATTCCTTTGATACTGAAATCAATATCTTCTTGGACTCTGATTTCATCCAAGTCCTCTCTACGGTCCTTAAGTTTTTCCAGCAGAGACAGTACCTTGTCATCACACTTGATATTGGTTGGACCGAATACATTGAACGCCTTTGGAAGATGGACCGCAGGGAACTCCCACCACTTTTCTTCACCATTCCACTTTCGTCCGTCCACTTCATACTTGAACTTTGCCATCAAGTTGGGATTATATGGCATGACAACGACCGCAGTTTTACTATCCTTCAGATGGATAGAAACTACGGTGTCGGTAGAAACTTGTGGTGTGAAAGTGGAAGTCGGATTATTCGTCTTTGCGATTTTGAGGTGGGAAATATCTTCACCCCTGAGCGTCAGTTGTGCCGCTTCTTTCCAGACTTCGGGTATACCAACCGTTTGTGTCATCCATTGAAGATATGACTGGTTGTTATAGTATACGTGCGCAAGTGAATAACCTTTAAACTTCCCGAACGTGATTATCGCACGTTCGGCAGATTCGTGTATCATTCTTGTGAAGGTTCTTGTTGTTTAATATATGTCATCGTACTAATATCAAGTCTCCACCCATCACATGGGTCCAAGCCTAATATATCCATCATTTCCTTATTTGCGACTTGTACTTTTGTTGTTAGTTCTAACTGATAGTTCTGTAACAACGTATTGCTGTTCGTAATCAGTTGTTTTATTGCTTCTGGTACCGGAACCGATTTTACTTCTGTCATATAAAATACTCCTATTATCTATAAGCTAAATATAATTATATTATTTACCTTGTCAAGTGGCTATGGTAACGTATCAGGACATACAACTGTTGTAGTACAACTTCCTGTTTGTATACATACGATTGAATACCCCTCAGGTGGTGTCAATCCACTACATAGTACCGACCCTGCGGGACATGATATTAGTGATGGTCCTTGTGACCCCGATGGCCCTATAGAACCAGACGGTCCCCTTGGAGCACCAACACCTGGATTTGTTGCAGCACAACTCGCCGAAGTATGTGTCGGACCCACGGAACCACTAGCGCCAGTATTTGCGGGAGGGAAATCTGTATAATATGTAGATGTAATTACAGAATTTAATGATGCGGTGAAACTTGCTGTTATTGCAGTCGCAGCAGTTGTTGCATTAATTGCAGTAGTATTAGTAAATCCAAAAGGAAAAAAGTATGTCATATTATTAAGTGTTAGAGACTACAGACACCCGAATCATTTGTGATTTCTCCAGAACCATTTAATTCATAGTACGTACCACTACCATCAGTTATAGCGTTATAAGGTAATGTAGTAATACAAGAAGAATTACTATAAACCTTACATCCATTTACTAATGAACCGCATGTACTATAAATGAATGACCCGATACTATAAGTATATTTTCCCGTATCGCACTGACCGAATCCGCTAGTGTCTGTTGTTCCAATCCACCCCACACCAAATGAATCGAAGCGCGTACAACACGACCCCAGTGTACTGGACAATAAGTATATACCAAGTCCTTTTGGTCCTGTTGGACCTGTTGGGCCTGTTGGGCCTTGTTGGCCCGTGTTTGTAAATGCCGACCCACTAGACCCCGATGGTCCGGGAGCGTTTAACGCAAAACTTGCAGTTGCTACTTTAAGTGTTGCAAAAGATGCAACGCCCGCCACACTTGCACTAACTGCACTAATTGCAAAACTTGATTTACCTATTGGATATGATTGCATATACTATACCTTACGAGAACGGACCATCTACTGTACCAACCGGTCCTTGCGGCCCTGACGGCCCTTGTGACCCACTTGACCCCGACACATACAGACAGGCGCCATATGGGCCTTGTGGACCTGTACTTCCTGATACTGCTCTAGATGCTGATAGTACTACATCTATACTTATGGCAGTTGTTGCATAATTTGCTGATGATGCAGAGACAACCGTGGTTGAAATAGACCCCGAACCAAACGGATAAAATCTCATATTAATCCTCTAATGGGTAAATGTATAACGAGGCAGTAACATTAGTTATTGTCACTGCAGACAAATTTTCTATTATATATCCCACTAAATTTTCCCCTTGTTGATATGTTGTCAAGTTATATGCTTGTAACGTAGGAGTTAATTTATATGCATATGAAGCAGAATCAAAAAGCATATCGGTTATAATGTATGACCCATCACTTGGAGATGTAGAAAATACACGACTTTTTTCAGTTAAACTAACTGATGCCACATCTCTGGAATATAAACGTAATCTAGTATTTATAAAGTTTGAGCTTGCACTCATGATTAGAAATGATTTCGGTGATGTTGTATTTCCGAGGTCACTAAATCCAGATGGTAAACTTGTTGCATAAAAGTTTAGTACTTCTTTTGTAGCATACGATGATTCTATAGGATAATATGTAAATGTTGCAGTCACATTACTACCGCTTATATTATACCATGTAGTACTACCAGAAAATGTAGTACCTATTATTGGTGGGTCAAAATTCAACTGGTACGAAGAACTAGCAATATACGTGTCTACTACCATTCCAACAGAAGCACTTACATCCATTGAAGCTGTAGTACGTGGTGCATCAATTCCAAGACTTGCACTATCAGAATATAATCTGATACGACATGGTTGGTCCACGGATACATTTAGTAGAATATATGTACTACCAAACGTAGTAGTACTACCACTATTCGGGGTATTTGTAATTGTTGCTGTTTCTCTGGTAAACCTTGCGCCACTTTGAATCTGTCCTAATAAACCCATATGTTATCCAGTTTAATGTACTAATATAAATATCACGTTAATTTTCCTTTAATTCCTTGCCCAACATTAAATGACACAGAAATTGCGTCATTTGGTGAAATAAATGTGGCAGCAGTATTTCCCGATATCAATACTTTGTTTCCAGACGCCAATGATACCCCATTTCCGAAATCGGCAGCTCCGGTCCCAATTTGATATTTTTTCCATGTGAATGTGTTGATATCAAATATTGCTACGAAAATATCACTTGCACCATACGCGGTACCATCGTCAGCAAAGATACCCGTTGTAGACCCCACAATAACGATACGACCGTCTGGAAGATACGCACTTGGTTTACCTAATGTATCCAAACTATCGTTCTGTGTTGTACCTAGTTGATAAGCAGTTCCCCACGTATCGGTTAGGTAATTAAAGAAAATTATACCAATATCTGCGGCACCTTGATTACTATTTCCACCGACATCACCAGAGGATTCATACACGACTGCTAACGTATTTGGAATAATATTGTGTACATCATGTACGTTAAACCCACGGTCAGCAAGCCCAGACCCAGTAGTATAGTAGTCGGTTTGGAACGTGGCACCCGCAGCGGGTGCATTTGTGGCAAGGTTACGTGCATCAATAATACCTAAGAAGATATCATATCCACCTATCGGTTCTCCACCTAAAGTACCAGCAGTACGTCCGATGAAGGCAACACGACCATCTGACAATTCTGTTCCTGCATATATTTCTTCATCAAATTCTGTACCAACTTGTGTGATTAAGAATCCTGTATCTGATAATGGACTCGTTGGGTCGTAGAATGCAACCAAGTAGTCATATACGCCCGTATCACCATTATTATATGCAACTACGTCACCCGACGCCTGTGCAATAATACACAATCGTCCTGCATTACTACCCGAAGTCAATTCAAATACATCGTACGCAAAAATGTTACCATCGTCGGCTTCCCCATCACCAGCAACACCAATTTGTGTCCACGTTATAATATCATTAATTGGATTAAGTTGTCCTTCTACATAACTTCCAGAATTTTTATATTCTTGGATATTATCTAAATCAATTGTACCAAAAAATCCATCAAATACTTGACTACCTTCGTACACTTCATTCATGTATGAACCAGTCAACGATGTGAATGTCGTTGATGCACTGGTTATTAGTGTCCCAGAGGAACTTACGATGGTGGAAAATGACCCAAACGTTCCAAGTCCAGTAGACGAACGTAGTGCGGACGCAGAAACATACCACATCGCCATCCCCGCATTTCCTTCTAAATGATGGTTACCTGTACCAAATCCATTACGACTAAATCTAAACGTTAGTCCTCGACGACCATTTGTGTGCGACTCCGACCATCCTGCTGCGATATAATTAAACGTTGTTACATCCCGTTCCACGGTAAGTAAGGATTCTGCGCCATCATGTCCCAATCCATTGATAAAAAATTGATTTCCGTTGTGGTCAAATCCTGCAATAATTCCATCTCCATTTCCTTGCACGGCTGCTGGTACAGTGGTACCAGAACTACTTGCATATCCGACCACAAACGTATTACGAGATTGACTTGCGACAGATGATGGCGTATTTGCTAATGCTTTCCAATATGAACCAGATGTTGTTGTTTTCCATAATTGTGATACACCACTACTTTGGCTGATAAGTTTAGTGATGAATCCATTTGTTCCCTCGGTTCCTACTATCATATATTCTAACGGACTTGTACCCGTGTTACGTATATCCATTGCTTCCGTATTTGCCGATGCACTATTATGTGTACGTACCCAGTTAAGTATTGGCGTAGATAATATAGTACCTACACCAAATGATGCAGTGGTCGGAGTATCGTTTGTTTTACCTGCAAAGGTAAACTTACCATCGGTAGAGGTTTCGTGTTTACGCACACGATTAACTATAAGATTATTGTGTAATGTTTGCGTTTGAATATCACCGTTAGTGTTGACCACGGTAAACGTGGTAGTACTTCCAGATACGATTGGTAGCAACAAGTATTGAGTTCCATCTTTTGTGACAGTATCAATTGCACTTGCATACTGATTTCCTGACGTACCGTACATCTTTGTCCACACTATAGACCCCGTAGAGTCTAACTTAGTTAGTAGTGCATCTTCGTTACCACTTCCACTGTTTGTGGTTTTTCCAGCCACATACAAATATCCGGATGAGTCTCGTGTAATACCGTATGCAGTGTCTACCAGTGAACCTCCAGAAATATCACGGGACCATTGTAATTCAAAGTTTGCATCATATTTAGCAACAACAATACTAGAACTTTGAATATGATTTCCTGCCAAATACTGCGCTCCAGTTGCATCCAATACCATACCAACAAATTCAATTTTTTCAGTCGTAGTCATAGACTTAACCAATCCACGACCTATACCGTGAGTAAATAAGTTACGGCGAGGTACTAACAAATCTTTGGTAAATCCAACGATATATACTTTTCCATCTGTAGTTTGTGTCACACCAGTAATAAAGTCGTCAAAACGTCCAGTTATTTCATAGTATTCTGGTGGAGACGTGTCGGATGGACTAAATATTGTAATGATACCATTGTTATAACTGATGTCAAAATCTGGGTCTATGTCTGCTTTTGTTCCAATAAACAATTGACGACCATCTTGTAATTCTATACCGTATGCAAATGATTCATTTCCAGACAGTGAGGTTTG